>Ga0228710_1000259_pt1 | contig 57634 bp, 28 predicted proteins | sample MedpolnodulmetaG_FD_177995 | JGI IMG/M metagenome (GOLD analysis project Ga0228710, IMG submission 177995) | Root nodule microbial communities from Medicago polymorpha collected in Santa Monica, California, United States - pink nodules | ecosystem: Host-associated > Plants > Roots > Nodule... | reverse complement strand
GATAAAAAAATTTTTTTTTTTTTTTTTGAAGAAGTGAACAATTCTTAAAACGATAGTTTGAGCAAAAAAATAAGATAGGCAAAAATACATAGGCAACCTCTTCAAAGTTCACTGAGTTAATAATTCACATAGACACTCCCCAAAACTAAATTGTAGCAATCATACACACTAAAAGAATTTACTTGACCAAAAAACTTTCAGACCTAAGTGTAATTTGTTAAGGGTATCCTACCCAACTAGAAAGAAATGCCCAGTTAAATAAAAAAATGAATTTATAATCTACAAGTATTTTGCGCACCGCTGGATCTGATTGTTCACAAATTTGTAAAATTTGTTCTGCAATAAAATTATTCAAGTTGTATAACCAGATACAACCTTCATCTTCATGTGTGACACTACTTGTATTGTCAAACAAAAAAAAAAAAAGAGGAATGCATTTATTAAATAATTACTAAACTACAGGGATATAAATTTTAGCAATGCAAACTTGACATTAGGGCAGTAAATAAGCTGAGCCAACTGTTGTGCCTACTGAGCTCAATTCAGAAAGAGATGATAATTTGACTTATTAAATGAACAAAACTTGAGCTTATATACATTAAACTTGTTATCTTGAGAACCGCCTTGAATAACAGTGATTCTTTTGAATATATATTAGAATTCAGCTTTACTATTGTTTTGCTAAACTGTTTTTTGAACAATATATGTAAAAACAATTTTGAACAAGTTACAAAATTGAAATTAACCCACTGAGCATAAAAGACTCAATTTATACAAGATTAGCTCATAAAGTCAGGGAGCTTAAATTAAGCCAAATTGGACCATGAAATTAAGACTGATTTCTTATTCAGTTAAGCACTTGAATTTGAATTGAATTGGGCCTGACTTGGAAAGTTCAACTCATTCCAACCCTACTCAAGATGGTATCTACTTCAACCAGTATATTGTTCTATCAAAAACCTTGTACTCAAAATACGATCTTGACTTAAAAGCAATTTTTAAATGTGCAAATAATCACAACCAAACATGAACTAAGATGAAATATTTCAGTTTATTACAATCAGGATTGTATATCTAAAGGAAAAATAAAATACAATTATAGCACAAGAAAGGATTTACTTAATACATATCATAATACCTATGATATATATGAGTCTGGTTTACTGACAACACAGCTCTACATTAAAGGGGAGAGAATGTTATGTAATCCCACCAATTAGCTAGTAAATACAATAGTTAGCCAGAAAGCTAGCTAGAGAGCGAGAGTCCATTCGATATGATGAATAAAGGGGAGATTGGGGGATTTTATCAACTGTGGTGTAATGGAAATAGGGAGGAAGATTAGATGATGGCTTATGTTCTCTATAAAAAAAGGTCAACTATGTTTTTAGTATTTGATTTTCAATTCACTCGTTGAGTAACCCTTATCATCCAATATTAGATTTCAAAACCTTAAGATTCTACATTGCCACTCAATCCCTTAAGCAAAGTAGAGATCAAAAATTAGTCTTCAATTCATCAAATATGTTCTGATTCGTATACTTCAAGTGCCGCTACTGACAGCCTAGAGTACATTGGTGAATTAACTTTTCCCATTATTGTTAGTTTCAAAAGGATAAACTACATTCTCAAATGATGAAAGGATAGGCCAAGAGTAATATCTTTTATTATTTGCCTATATAACACAAACTCCACAAAAATGAAACAGGGCATTTTATTGTCCTAAACAGCAAAGAAACAGAATAGGCAAAGACTATATCATCGAGCAAATTTTGCAGATAAAGTAATTGTAGATGAAGATGATGGCGACTCTCCTAATAAAAAGTTTGACTAATTTATTCTTTTATAAAAAGGGGTTTGTGGAATACTTTTGAAACATCAAGGGAACAATATGTAATCACACAATAGTAGCATAAAGTATTGACACTTGCTAAAAGATTTGGCAATATGTTCAAGTAATATTAGTCAACAATATCAAAATGGTTACTTACCAACCACAGTAGTCATTTCACCTAGACCAACGGTATCCTTGAAGAACTCAACACTTTGATCATAAGAAGCAAGCATCCCCATGTTCAATGCCATGGCTCTTACTACAGTAGGCCCAGCACCTTTCCACAGTGAAAGAATCCCTTCATCTGCACCGATACGGTAAAGTGCCTGGAAGGCGTTTGTGTAGTTTCGGCGCTGAGCAAGAGGTAAAGTTGCATCAGCCTGCATACGAATGAGTGCCAAATCAGCTGGACTACCAACAGTTGCTCCAATTGCACCAGCAGTCAGCCCACATAGAGCTTTTTGGTAGAGTGGCAGGGGCTTGCCATCATTAGCCTCAATTGCTTTATTTGTCAAGATTCTACAAAATCATAAAAACCAATAAGTAAGGCACCCGTTAACACCATAAAAAATGCATTCCATAACCAATGTGAATGACAAACACAAAGGCTCGTAAAGAAAATCAATAAAACATGTCCTTTTAAATGGATTAAGGGCCGATTCATTTGTGAACTTTAAATAAAAACACAATGTAATTGTAGGATGGATGTTTAAAAAACAACAAATATGTAATTTCTCAAGAAAGCTCCAAAAGAACTTACGAAAGAAAATCCAATTCCAGATCCAATTGTGATGAATAATGTGATCATAAGTCATAACAACTCACCTAAACGTTCCAAGACGAGCAGTAGTGTAAGTAGCCTGCCTGAGTAACCCAGCTGATAGACCCTGCAAGAAGTGATTCAGCTTAGACACCACTAAATCCATACCTCAACAAAGGATGAATGACAAAACCAAAGCCTAAAATGTCAAATCCAATGACTCAATAAATTCATAAGCCAAAGCAAACAATATAAAAAATCCCCTTCAACTCACAGATCTAAAAGCAGGTAAATAAAACAATTAAAATGAATCATAGTCAATATCACAATCATCCCACATTGAAATTATCAACACAAATCTTATCCACTAAGAACAAAGCAATCAAAGATCTATCTATAATTGAAGAAAATTGAAACAACATCTAGAAAAAAGAAGAAAAATAACCTTATAGAAGGCACCAACACCCTCATTCTTAAGCATGGTAGAGGTGACACTAGCAGCTGAACCTTGACCCAGTTGAATCCTAACCTGAATTCAAAACAAAAAAACACAGATCTGAGTTCAATGAGAAAAATAAAACAGACCCAGATACCAATTCATCCAAAAAGTAAAGAAAAATGAAAACTCAAGAACATACCTTGATCATATCAATAGGTTGAATAACACAAGTAGCGAGCATACCAGAAGCACCACCATTGACGAAAGGCTTGATTGTTGGCCAGAAACCAGCAGCAACAGGCTTAGGCTTCTTCTCGTCTCCCATTGTTGGTGTTAGCGAGGTTGATGAGAGAAATGAAGCGAAGAAAACGAGGGAGAACGAGAGAGAAGAAAGAGTTTATTTGATTTGATTTAAGAGAAGTGAAGAACGAATCTAGTGGAAGAGTTTTATAAGCTCTTAATTGTTTTTTGTTTGTGGCTTGCAAAAAACACACACTCTTTCTCTCTCTTCTTCTTAGCCCAACAAACAAGGAAAAAAAATGAAAAGGAATCGAGTTAATAATGTTATGTTTTTATTTTTGTTGAATTTATTGACCTTACCTTTTCCATATTTTACGAAACTGGTTTTCAGCCACTGGAGTGGAATATCAATCTTCATTTCTAGTTAAAAGTATTTTGGATTGGATTTTACTCATTTTTTGATTGACTTTGCATTTTCAGATATTTATGAATTTTTAAAAAAAATTAGCATAATAAAATGATATGTTGTGTGATTTTGGCTAAATGTATTTGTCAAAATGTTTCAAAAAATCTATTTTTCTTTTTGAAAGAATGTTTTAAAAATCTATGTATAGCAATTAATCTCGTATTGTTTTTTGAGTAAGTGTGCTTAATTCATGTCAATATGAGGAGATCATTTGCATTTTATAAAATATTTGTAAATTATTTTATTGAAATAAAAATTGTACAGATATTCAAATATCTACATTTTTTTGGTGCAACAATATCTACATTTTAACTTAAGTGTATAAATGCATAATTTTTGTTAAAAAATTATACCAACAAATAAGTTCAAGATTTGAAAACTCGTAAAGTGAAATAATTTACACGGTAGTTTTTAATTGAATGCTTCTTCATTATTCCTTGCAACATAAATGCAGTTAACTATTTGTAAACACCTGATATTTTTTAAGTAAATCACAAAGTTTGTCCATGGTTTTGTAGAATGCCCTCAAATAAGACTCTAAGATTATGAATAGTTGAAAAATTATTCTCATTTTAATTGTCTCTTATCTTTTTTTTCCGTCTCTAAATAATTGTCATTTTAGAATACATATGCAACATCTAATAAGAGTGTTTCACAACGAAGAGACAATCGTTATTTTTTGTCAAACTTTACTTGCATATCGATCGAACTCTGGATTACTACGACGCTTCTCCTGACAGAAGTGAATCCAAAATAAAAAATAACCTTGAAGATTTGTATATAGGGAAGCGTTTTACGAACACTAACAAAGTCAGCTGGAAAGCACCTCACACATGATTGGGTTTAAAGGAGCATTGATGGCTTGGTTTCTACGGCTAGAGGCAACGAAGCAAGCTGTGGTGGTGTGATGCGTGATCAACCTTACAACTGGATCAAAGATTTTATGAAGTGATTCTCATATGATCATAATTACTCCGGTCAATTGTGAAAGTTTAGAGAATGAAAAAAAAAAACTAATTTACTACTACATATGGTAAATATATTTATTGTTATACCCAACAAACACAGTATTTTTATTTTTTTTTTTGTTTTTGGAAAAGAGTAAAAACAACATATTTAACCTGAAAGAAAAAGAAAGAAGGCTGGCCTTAGGTAAGTGCCCCTTGGAGGTCGGTTGCTTTCATATCTTGGAAGGAATGAGCATTAGTTAAATTAACTAATTAAAGGGTGTAAGTACTAAGAGTATCCCTAAAAAAGAATAAGAGTATAATGCAAGCAATGCCCATCCTGATGGTAGTGGAGTATGGTCCACTCCCGATACTACATCGATGTGCTAATTTCTCATACTTTGCTTGACAATGTTAGCAGTACAATTCTCGATATCTTTTTTATGATAATAAAGCAATACAATTTTTAATACTTTGACCATGTATGTTATTTAAACATGTTTACATTGCTCTTGCTAAATAAGGAATAAATAAGTCTTATTAGAAAAAGAAAAGAAGTGTGGTCAACAACATACCCTATTTTCCTAAAAAAGAAATACCATATTAATATTTAATAAGAAAGGCACCAAACAAAATATGTCAACCTCTATAATTTATTTTGCTCCAATTGCTTTTTTCTATTACGAAGAAAATAGATACATGAAATAAATTAGTAATTTAGTGGATTCCATCGGTGGATCTCAATAGGTTATCATTTGTGTCTATCTCTTTTATAAATGAACAATAAATAAAGCAAAATAAATGGAACAAAGTTGACCTCTTTGTTTTTTACCATGAAGTGCGATGAAACTAGAGACATTGAGAAAACATAAACAACTAGTCATAAAATGTTATCATAATTGATTGTGATGGTCGAATTAGTTAATCAACCTATTGAAATTAGCGATTGCCTATTACATATTGATAAGTGTGGAAACAACGTGTATGTCATTCAAATATGCACTGGCTCTACTTAATTTTTATATATACAATGATCAATTGTAAATTAAACTAGATGTATCTATCACACATGGACATCAAGAGTAAAATAAGCAAGATACGAAGGGCATTTTAGAGCATTGACAAATAAGGTTTGGCATGTTCAATGTTGGTGTTCCACACGAGGATGTGTGATTCCATGTGTGCCAACTTGTAGAAAGTGGTTGGTTTGGCAGAGGATATAAATCTTGTGGAAGCTTAGCACTGTCCCACTATCTTAATTCTCAAAGTAAGAATCTCTCCCTTTGGATTCGCCAACGAATGGCGATTATTACATTAAACTTGTGTTCTTCAATGAATGTGCATTTGTTTTTATCTGAATTATTTTGATTTTTTTAACGGACAAAAACAAAAGATTTTAAAAAGGTTATGATGGTTTAAGATAATGAAAACTGTATTATTTTACAGCCAGACAAATCTCAAGGAAAACATTTTATATTCGATTTTCCTACCACATGCATTTTTAAATCTTGATCCAGCACAGACAGGCATGGCAACAAATCACTACCATACTCGTTTTAGATGATCAATTGGGAAGGGAGGCTGATCAACAAGATTTTTTTTAGGTTGGAATAGTTTTATATATTTAATTTCATATATTTCATCATTATTGTAATATAGAATTGCAGTGCCACAAGGACCATATGACATTAAAAAAACAATTAATAACGTAAATACAAGGCCTTATCATCAACCCATGCAGGCTTCTTTGCATTGTAATAGAAAAATGCAATCATCTGAACCAGCTCATCTGCAGTTCTGAGTTCTGCAAAGACATAAGCAACAGTGCATCATTATGAGGATAGAACATAGACAAGAAGAAAAAGCATGCCTTGATGCCAAAACAAACAAAAACTATGCTTCTTGTACACACATTGAAGGTGAAGAGAATGAGTAAAAATCTCACCTTTTTCCCTGTACACCATCTTATTCCCTCGTAGAAACAAAATTTGAGGACATTCTCGAACTTTCAGGGCATAAGCCAAGTCTTTTTCGATGTTAATGTCAATCTTAATTGCCTACAATAGGAAATTTAAAGTAATATGTAATTATGGAAAACATAAGAGACTCCAGGTGTTATACGGCGAGGTTACCGCCTGTAACACTTGTGTACTGATGAATAACAGAAAAGATAAATCTAACTAGTGACTAGGGAGTGATCATGGAGTAGGGTTTATAGTGATAAAAAGCAGACATCATTTATTTTCATTTCAGGTAATGTAATAGATGAAAAATGCAGTTTTAGTACACTGAAAAGAAATTGACCATACCCTGGGAGGTAACCGATCTTTAGCACTCCAGTACACCTTTATTGCTTTCTCCAGCTCTTTCAAATTTTTCCAGTTATCATTTGCCCTGTGGAATAACAAAATCAAACACCAAAGGCTGGATTTAGCTATAAGTTGTCAGGGAGTCTAGAAGCATCAGGAGCAGCAGCGAGCTGACTAGAACATGACATATTCACTCGAAAAGCATTGAGTATACAGAATCACCTTTTTATATATCATTTATTTAGTCCAATCCTAAGCATTCACATTTTAATTCCAACATAGGTAACTAGGAATTATTTAAATCTATCAACATATCATTATAATGATGTGGGCATTTACATACATTCGAATTTTAAAATAAAAAATACATATAACTAACACAATCGATACATAAATTCATTTCTAATACACTTTTTTATTTATTCCTACATTCAACCTATTGGTTTTTTGCCTTGTAAATTACAATACCTACGAATAAATTATAATCATCTCTTGGGAACAACTGACATCTTAAATGCAAAAAGCAAGTAAATCACCGTCAACACAAAATATTTTGAAAATTTGGATTTTTTATAGAGAAAAATCAATTTCAGGAAAGCATATAAAGATTTAAGACACTATATAACGGTTAATCCGAGTCTGTAGTTGCACAGAAGCACTTAAGACTTTTTTTTTTTTTTTGAGGGAAGAAGCACTTAAGACTTGTTCACATGACTTCAAGCATATAACCAACAAATGCATGTTTTCTTTGAAAGGCTTATATATGAAGTATTGCCTGAAATTTTACCATACTTAACTCCATCAAAACCATATAAGAATAGGAATTAGTAGTACCTGTTATAGCGTTCAAAAACAAGTACGATTAAAGGGCTTGGATGGAAAGCAAAACTCTCCCACTCCAAACAATTGATCTCCTGCACCCAATTATCCTCAGTCTCCCCTTCCCAATCAATTTCAGCACCATCATCTCCTACAACATTCTTAATTGGATGCTTCTCAAAATACTCTGAAGCTCGTATTCCCCACCCGACATCTGTATCCAATGGCCAGCTCTCACTCTCTTCCTCAATCACCGCCTTCTCTCCACTACCATCTTCCTCTTCTTCCTCCTCCTCATCACTATCATCATTGCTGTGTTCTGGTTTTGATTCAGAATCATCACCAACACTGTCCTTCATTATATCTTTATGATTCTCCAAAGCACCCGCATTTTGTTGCCGAATTGCAGCAAACGTGTTTTCCAGTCTGTCGCGTACAAAATCTTCGACTTTCATAGCCTCACTTTTACGACCGCGTCTTGGCTTCCTTGGAATTGTTGTTGGAAATTTATCCTCAGAGTCTCTATCATCCTTATTAATGGATACACCATCTCCACGTTGGAAACTTTTCCCCTTATTTTTTGGTCTTTGTTTGGATACAGGATTAGGTTCGGGTTCGGGTTTTGAACTAGAATTTGTAGAAACAGAACATGATATTGATATAGGCTTTACAATGTGGTGGGTAGATAAAGTGGAATAAGATAAGAATCTCGAATGAGAAAAAGGTGAGAACGTTCGAGGCACAAGAGCGGTTTGGAGAATAAGCATTTTGTTGAATAGAAGTTTAAAAGGAATTGAAAGGTTTGGTTGTGTAATTTTAACAAACAGTTGGTGCTCAAAACACGCGGGAACACAAATACTCACTAAACTAACTACTTACTATAATTGGGGTTTCAAAAAGAAGCTTCTGAGAAGAAAATGAACCAATGTATACCTTGTTGTAGTTGTGACTATTTGAATGTTCTACTTTTCTTTTCCCTCTTTTCCTCCTAGCTCGTTAATTTTTGGTAACCAAGCTATGCTACTACTCTGTTTTCTGTATCGCCACGTATGTATATAAGATCTTTTAATCCAGTTTTCTGTTTGGAGTACTAGTCCATAGTAAAGAGGAATCACTTATAATTTGAATTCTTAAATAAATATCCTAAGAAAAGAATATGCATCGTGTTTTTACAATAATTAGTTAATCCTATGATTACGAGCCTTACAATTAAAAAAAAGATAAGAACCGTTGTTTTATTGTTTATTTCAAAAAGTAAAAGATATAATCTAAGTTAGGAGTGTCCAAGTTTATGGCCTAGGTTTAGTATGTTGGTGTATATTCGAGATATGTTTAATAGGTGTTGGAACATCACCAAGAGATGTTTGACACCTGTGTTCAAAGCATGTCTGAGAAGTGTTGGTGTCTAAAATGTATCTGACATACAAACAATTTAGTATGACTCTAATAGTTTTGTTAACAACAAATTGAGTTCGGGGTTTTTGTTGATCGGGTTAAAAAATTTGAGCTAACTTTTGGGTCATTTTTTCTCTTTGATTCTATATATTATTAACATAAACTAACTCAAGTTCAAGTTTCTATTAACCATATAGAGAATCAATATAGAGTAAGTTGTTGTTAACAATATAGAAAATCAAATTAAGTGACCAAAAAGTTAATTCAAGGATGAGATCTAACTCATTGAACACTTTCTAACACCGTGTTAAGGTTTTTCATGTGCTAGTTTCGGATAAGATATGAATTTGAATTTGCAAATATTAAAAAAAAATGCAAAATTCACATGCACTACATACATAAAATATCCCTTCTAAAACATTGTTAAAGTGAATGGTTGTAACTTGTAATTCTACAATTAATTTTGTTTTTTTCCATGATACTTGTTAAACAATTTTTATTCTTCCTAAAAAAAAAAAAAATTAATTTATTCTTCATTCAATCGCACATCACAAGAGTCGCTTATTTTTATAACTTAGCTTATATGCGTAGGACTTCAACCGGCAGAAATTTATTCTATTCTATGTTATTGTAGTTAAAATCTTCAAGTGAACTCTATTCTATTCTATATTATTGTAGTTAAAAATTTTAAGGTTTTTCTGTGTTAGCGATATATTTGAATTTGCATATGCCAAAAAAAAAAAAAAGCAAAATTCACCTGTACTGCAGAAAGAAAATGTCCCTTCTAAAACATTGTTATAACAACATTGTATGAATGGTTGTAACTTGTAATTCTATAATTAGTTTTACTTTTCTCCATGATACTAAGTAAACAAATTTTAAATTCATTCATACACACATCACCAGTGTCGCTTATTTTCATAACTTTGCTTATACGCCTAGGACTTCACGTGGCAGAAATTTATTCTATCCTATATTATTGTAGTTAAATCTTCAAGCTTCCAAATCAAAGGATTTACTGTCTTGTTCATCCCTCACTTATTTATCAACATGAAGAGGAGTGCCTGTCCTCGTCTACCTGAGAATTCTTGGTCACTAAAGTCTGCTCTGAATTGATAGTTCATGCTTCATCTGATCCCTCATTACCCTCCTCAGGATTTTGTTGGAAGATGTTCGAGGAAACTCGGGGACTATTTTAACAACGCTGACCTGAAACAATGTAATGAAAAGAGTTGGTTGTGAGTGTTGGACATCAGTTAAACCCAAGTCAGTTCAGTTTTCACTTTTCAAATGGTAAACAATAAGCTGCAATCAATTGATGATTGTTAAAATTCAACCAAGGGGTCAGACCTTAAACAAAGGATTGAGGTTGCTTTGAATAGCTTTAGAAAATTTCATCCTTAGAGTTTCTGCATTTGAACTGTATCCTTCCTTTAGAACTACAAATATAACAAGCTGTTCTGGGCCCCTATTTTCAGTTGCAACACCGACTGCAGCTGTCTCCAAAATGCATTCATCAGCCCTGTCACATACACGCTCAATTTCTATTGAACTTGTCTGCATACCAGCAACAGAAAATTCTACGTGTGAATAACATTATCCAGTCCATATAATGCCAAAGAGTGATGTTCATGTTAAGTTAAACACACTTCATTAAGCTAATAAAAGAATTAAATGCACAGGAATTCTCCTCTTATTTCCATTTTTTCTCCTGTCTTCCCTGGATTATGATTTTGACTACTCTCAGATTCATTGAAATTCATAGTAGTTTTCTTATTATGCATTCTTCCTGAAAGAGTCATACCTTTATTCCACCAAGATTCATGGTGTCATCAGCCCTCCCTTGTACGATGATATAGCCACCAACCATTCTCTTGATTATATCTCCATGTCTCCTAAGAACCTGCTAATACACATATCATGATAGACATGGAAAGTTATAGCAATAATAGCAGAATGAGACTAGTCAAATTTCAAAGTAGTTGTATCGAAATGTGTCGGTATGTCAAGACAAAATGGAAAAATCATTCTAAGCATATTAATTGAAGTAGTAGATACCTTTCCTTTATACAAGGGCATTCCTTTAAAGTAAACCTCATCATGGTCGGCATTCAGTAATCTATCAGATGCTCCAAGAGAGACCGGAAATAAACCCACTTCACCAACACAAGGAACATTTTCTGGCTGTCATATTGGTCAAAGAGAGCAATAAATCAGAAAACCTATCAATAAATTTAAGAGTGCAATAGGGACTGAAAGTTACAAGAAAAAATTGGTGAACATAGGGCTAGCATAAAAACTAGACATGTACAGTAACAAGTATTGAAAAAGATTCATGTGCAGAATTCAAATTGATGGCCATTAGGAACTATGGATCATAGATTTTGAGACTAGGGTGTCTGATTGGCCATTATCACGCCAACATACTCTGCAGCACTGACACTTCTGATCAGAGGCGTACACATGTGATAACATTCAATTAATTCATTCTTTTAAATTATCAGTGTCCAGTGTTTGTGTGTTATCAGTGCTTCATAATAACCTTTCCGTTCCCTAGTCTGGAAGATGAAGTAAGCACACATCCATCACCTTTGCCACAACAAAACTATACTGATGTATTGGCACAATGTAATGTGGTGAGAAGTGGCAGACTAGCAGCACAAGTAAATAAAATTATAACCAAAGAATATAAATTATCCAGAAAAAGTTCTTACATAAGGAACTCCATTGTCGTCAAGAATGACAAAGCCAGTTGTCATTGATGCTGTGCTGAATGCTCCAAAAGCTTGAGGCTGCAGGGGACTTCCCGTAATGTAACTGGACGCAAGCTCAGTTCCTCCACATAATTCAATGATTGGATTGTAATAAGACTTTGAAGAAAGCCATAGATCATCATCAACATTTGATGTTTCTCCAGTGGAACAAAATAACCTGCATACAACAAGGGCAGTTTAGTTCATCTTTCTTAGTAGCTATTTTATTCTTTACACTTTCAATAGATATTACTTTATTTTTGTCCAATCTAAGCCCTCCATACATCGAGTACTCTTCCAAGATTTCACTAAACTTGGAACGGTTCCCAAAATGGTAACACCTGCATCCTGAACAATCATAGTACAATGAGTAAAGTTGTGCCTCGGTGTGATGTATTTGCTGAGAAGGAAAATAGATGATAGGCATGTTATAGAATCTGTGTTTAAATTAAAATCTGAGAATGCTGTATAGATACAACGATGTACAGTTACCGTTACTACATAGAATCATTACCCTATTTAAATTATTTCGAACACTCCCCCTCCAACTGAAACTTATAAATCATATTTGTTACATATATAACTAATTTAAAGTGTACACATCTTCCAATTTATGAAGCTAGTGATAATGTTTCTAGATTAGATCTTTCCTTCAATGAAATGACATTCTATCTCAAATGTTTGGTTCCCTTGTGGAATATTGGATTTGAGAGATATGCAGGGGAGTCTGATTATCATAAACGCGTTTCATCTATGTAACATCCCCAAACACATTAGTTCTTTAAGCAACTTTTTGAGTCAGAGTTTGATGATAGTAAACGAATAGTGGATTTGAGGTGATGATGATATAGAGTCAGACGCCAACCTTATTCCATCGAGAATGGTCAACTATAGGAATGAAATAGATTTTCGTGGTGAGATGGTCTTTATACTGTGAGTGGATCCTCTCCGTTTCTCATTCCCGTTATTTCCTCCATTATTATCAGGAATGTAAAATATGCTTTTGTGGTATCAGGTGGGGTACAAATATCCCCTGTATACCCCAACACTTTAGTAATCAAGAGGAGAACTGTAGTAATGGTTCTCATTACAAATCAGTGTTTATATGTTTGTTTGTTGTTCCAACATTTTAGTTGATCAAAACAATAATTGATAACCACCATATACAGAAGAAAATACTAAATAAATTAATTATTTATCTATAGAAAAATTATTAAAGTATTTCAAGTAATGAAATATTAACTTGGAAGACTCACCTGAACAAATTTCCCAAAACCATGGCCTTGAGGAGATCCGTGGTACAAAGCAAGAGTTGCACCATTTAGAAAGCAATGATATAACAAAGTAGGTCCTATCACCCATCCCAAATTTGTAGGCCAGCAGTAGACATCTCCAACTTGAACGTCAATAGCAGCCCATCCATCAGCAGCACTTCGTATTGGGGCAAGTTGAGTCCAAGGAATAGCTTTTGGATCTCCTGATAAAAGCCAACATATTACCAGAAAAGCATTATAATGAGTGGTCTCTACCTGATATGTCATACATAATACGGGATAATCTTTACCTGTGGTTCCAGATGAGAATAGTATATTAGTGACAGAATCGATCGATTGATAGACTGGAGAGTAATGAGCTGATCTGCAAAGAGTCGGGTGTTAAGGTCAGACTAAACAAAACTTACGAAAGAGAAAACATGAAATTTCTCAATCTGTCTCATTTGACCCCGTTTTCGGGACATTTTGCTGTGAGTATTTAGTATGTACAAGTGACCGCTTAATTAAATTAAGGTATTGTCTAATGAATTCATTGCAATATGCAATACCTGGAGCTCTGACTTCCAGAAGAGAGAAAATCTTTCCATGACAAGTCTTGTTCCCTTAATTGTACAGCTACATCATCACCTATCACAGGGAGCACGATAACTTTACTTGCAGCTGCCTCAATGACTCGACTGCAAAGACAAATATGCAGAATAAGATCTCAAATGATATATGTGCTTAAAGAACGGTTGTAAATCCATCTAACAACCATTCAAACAGTATTATCAAGCTCAAGTTAAGGACAGTAAAGCAGTCTGAGAGAAGTAGTCAAGTAAGTATTTTCTATATCAGCATCTAGAATTGAAACATTAATTAATTACTGCATCAATAGATTATCAATACATAACCTAGCTATCGTAAATAAAAGTTATTTCCACTTGACATGTCAACTATCTTTAAATAAATCAGACTAAGGCATCATAACAATGACCCAGACCCGAGTAAAGTATGATTTTGGTATTCAAAAGTTAAAGTGCTGCCAAAAATGCAGTAACAAGTACTAGTGATTTATTTTACCTGTACAAGGGGATTTTCCTGCCACCTCCTGATATGAAATCCTGAAAACAAAAGCTGAGTGAAATACCATTTAAATTTATTGAAAAATTGGATATTGATAGAAACCCACTCTAATATTGATGAAAACTGGGAGTTAACCCAGAAATTGCAGAAACTGAATGAAAGAAACAAAAAGGGAGCACTGCAGTAATTAGGCTAACTCTTCGAGGGGCTCGCTTCGTCCCAAGTTTCACTTTTCTTGCAGTATACTTGCTTGATTTACTTTTCCCACTCTCTCTACTTTAAATAATCTAATTGAGTTCATACCTTCTTCATTCTTCCTATCCTGGGTGCAATTTTTCCAGGCACTTACAATGGAATGCTCTATCTGTAATCACTTTTTCAGTTTTCCTTGCCATTTTTGCACTTGTGAGTCATTTTATTGGTGACTAGGGTATCCCGAACAGGAGAGGAGACAGAGACTAATCCCGCAAGGTACCAAGATGCATTTGAGGGGATGATTTTTTACAAGAAAACCTTTTTCCCTCCCCCCCTTTATTAAAGAAGGTATACGTAATACTGGTAAAATATGAAGTAAAGCAATATAAATTTCAAAAGGAGTTTTAAAAACCTGATAGAATGTTTGTTATCTGAAGGTAAAATTTCCATGTAGACTAGACATAAACAATTTGGCTTGGAATTCTGAAAGCTTTAAGAATCCCCCGCATTGAAAGGTTAATCTTCCAAGGGAACTCCAGAAGATAGGATCTATTCCAACAGATAGGTTGGAAATACAGGCACAGCCGAAGTTTTAGAAAACAAAAAGGAATGAAAAATACTTGCACTCTTGCAATATGATTTTAAAGGAATCATAAATGCATCCAGCTGAAATTTGGTTCAACCATTATGAAACAAATATAAGCAATATTAATAAAATTAATAAATGTCGTTAGACAAAGTATGTGTGGATTAGCTTTTGCTTTGATGGACGTGCGTTTACACTGCCATTTTGCTGTGGTTTTCTAGAGCTAAAAATCTCAGCTTTTAATAGACATACGTCTACAACCACTTCTACCGTGAAAACAAACAAAGCAAAAGATGTTCAATGGGAAACATCAAGAGGAGAACTAACCTAGTGTTCCAAAACTTTGGCTTCTTTTTGTGTTTTTTTTTTTAAATCATCAATTACATCAAAAGCTTTTCCTCACTCTAGTAAGTGGATTGAACCACATGGATCCAACAATCTTATTTTTTCAGTAGAAAACAATATTTAGAAACGATAATTGATGGAACAATGTATAAAGATCGAATGAAACCAACACTTAAAACTGTGTTCAATTGAAGAAGATGGAATTGGAAATTGGGATTCTAGGGTTTCTATGGTTTTTAGAGAGAGAGAGAGATATGAATAAAAGACTTGTGTAATTTTATTGAATGAATTGAACTACTTATTTACAAGGTATATGAAGCTATATATACATCAAGGGATGTAACAAACTAGTGAAACAAACCATAACAAACTCTTAACTTCACGTGCAAGTAACAACAGTTAGTTACTTCACATGCAAGTTTCTAAACAAAAGACTAAACAAAGATAAAACTAATTCTAACTAAAGTGAATTACTTAACCGATAGATTAAGGTGTTTCTTAGTAGCTTCTCCCAGAGCTTTTTTGCTGTTCCTCTGTATCTGTTTTTTGAGCTTTCCTTTGTATGACCAGCTCTTCTCACTGGATGCCCAATGAATCTTATCCTCACATAACCAAATAATCCTAGTCAAGTAACTATCATTTTTTATTTAATACGAGGCACTCAAACACTTTATGTATTGAATCGTATCATACAGGAAACAGAAGACATTTAGAGTTGAATGAAAATGAAACTTTCTGAGGCACAACAAGGATTTGGTTATTGTAGTATTCCTTCAAACACACACTGAATACTAATATGATAAACATAAATTGGTAACTAAGAAAGACAAGTCCTGCGAAAGTCATAAACATAGTACCAAATTAGAACATTACCTGTGTGAAAACACCCTTTGCATTGGAAACGCGGAGTCGAGTGGCAATCTCTTTTGGTGCAAAGCTATCAGCTATTGATACCACAACACATCCAGCTAAAACAATGGCCAGATATATAATCACGGCATTGACCGTCATTTGCATGTCAATTGCAATTGCATCACCCTTTGAGAAATTGGCATCTATTGCATTCGCCACAAGCCTGGAAATAACACGACAAACACATTAAGAAAACCAAAAGGGTGAGGTACGACATGAGACATGAGAAGTGACATACATGACTTGCTGACGAAGCTGTTTGAGAGTGATACGATTAACCTCGGAGTTATCAGAACCTTCATCCCTCCAAACAATGGCTATACTGTCGTCTGGTTTGTTAGGGTGGGAGCTAGGTTGCAAACAACAATCGGCAATATTGAGGACAGAACCAGGAAGCCATGTTCCTCCGTGTTTTGAAGGGTCAGAAGACGTATCTAAAATGCAATTTGGAGGTTGAACAAAGGAAATAGAAAGTTCCTTGAGAACAAGAGACCAGTACACCTGTAGTATACAAGAGAGGTTGAAACTAAATTACAGAAATAGAATGAAAACTATGGTTAGTTCTATGGTGGAGTGCCTTCATAAGTGGTCCACCATAGACCAATACTTAAACGGCTAAGACATTGCCTTGATTGATGTCAGTTCAATACGAGTTACATATTTTATTTATTTACCGTTGTTTTAATCAAACCGATTATCTATGAAATTGCTAGTTGAATTAAGTAATTATTTAACGTCTGTTGTGGTTGAAGTTTTAAACATTTTTTGTGATGGTGACCCATATATAAAAAGAAACTAAACTTGCACTTGCACTTGCACTTGCCTCGGGATGTTGAACAGAGAAGTTATGAAAAAGAGGAAAACTAGTAATAGGATCTTTGTAGGAGGATGCTCCCAAAAGATCTGGACCATGAGCTTCCATAAAACAACCCATGTTGGTGCGTCTTGCTTGCTTCCTAAATATGGAAACCAATAAACAATTATAAATGAATACATATAAGTAAGCAGCATATACAATTAGAGTGACTTACAGAGAAGGGAAGCAATAAAGAGGAGGAGGAGAAGAAGAGGAGTGATGATGATCATTATAGATGGCATAGTAGAGAAGCTGATGCAAGGGATGAGGATATGATGGTTTGAGGACTCTACGGCTGACGAGGTGGCGCCATGTGTCAGTGGAGGAGAGTGAGGACAATGGCAACGAGAGCAGAACTTCCTTCAATTCATTGGCTTCAGCAGGTGATAAGCCAGCCTTCACAAAATCATCGACTCCCAACTCCATTATGCTCTTTTTTCCCATTTCTTTCTTTCACACTTTTTTCCAACTTCAAAAGCATCAATAGTTATTCAAAACTTCAATGCTGTCAGTTTTGGCTGCGAAAAACCTTCCGAGTTGAGTCGAGTCAACAGGTGGAGCCCAGCCTCCCTGCCCAAGCTCACCTAACATAGTTTAATTTGGGAGTAGGTGGGATTTGCATCTCTCAAGTTTGAAAATCCATTGTTCTATCTTACTTATCTTTTGACGATTTCAAATTAATTTAATGAAATATTTATTTGTCAAATTGTTTTTTAATGAACTTCGATGTTATAGACATACTGAAAAGGCAATTCAAGGACATTCGTAGACAAATCAACCATTTCCACAAGTACATAATGGAGAAAGGGAAGGGAAATTAAGAAGTGTAGAGTTATCTATGTTGACTTGACATCAATGAATATTATTTATTTCTCTTCTTTTTTTTCACAAGTATTTATTTGTCTTCTATTATATATTATAATCTATGACATAGATAAGTAAATAAATTGTTTTCATTTTTGTCAAAAAAAGAAAAAATTATTTTAATTGATATCAACTTAACATATCCATATTTTTTATTGAGTAAATTGAGTTAAAGATAAAGTTATATTAGAATTAAAACTTAAGTTATGATGAGATAAATTTGGTTATATTCAATTATTTAAATAGTTAAAAATGATAAAAAAAAATATAAGTAAAATATATTAAATAAAAGATAAAATCATAGTCCCGTGAGCATAGCTTAGTTGGTAGGACAATGCATTATTATATGCAGGGGCCAGGGTTCGAACCCCGGACACCCCACTTATTCACCTTATAAGATGAATTCTAACTACTAGACTACCTGACCAAAAAAAAAGAAGATAAAATCATAAATTTAGTTTAAAAAAATATATTTGTTTATTTATTTATAAGAGTGAAGACTCAATTCAACCTTTCACAATTTTCTCGCAAGTCAATTAGGTCCCTGCCAAAAGTATAAACTTGTATTAGTCTCTAGCTCGTTGTATTAGAGAGACTAATTTGTTTCTATCAAAATTAGCATCAGGACAAACACTAATGTATCCATCTTTCTGCTTTTATCTACGAAAATATTTGAGTTTATAAATTTTATCTGATTATTTAAAAAAATAAGTTATTTAACTAATAAAGAATGATATAATGAAAAAAAATTAAGAGATATCTAATTGGACATTTTTTTTAGTAGTGACTAAAAAAGAAAAGAAAAAAAGAGAACACTGAGAAAAAGGTACATCCTAGGGTATAAGCATCAACACAAACTCCAACTTAGACAGAGGGACATGCCAAAAAGTCAAACATAGCTTTGAAGAGCACTCGAGCTTCGCTAAGAAATCCGCACAATAGTTTCCCTCTCTAAACACATGTTTGGTGCTGGTGGTCACCGTTCGGAAGATTGAATAGTTGACTTCTTTTATACTCTCAGGCAAGATGATGCACTTTTTTCCAAAGATAAATATTAAAGACACTCTTTTCAACACTCTCTTTGTCATTCATTTTCTTACTAGATGAAATCAATGTAAGACCCACTACTTTGGAACTAATTTCCAAAGTGTGAGGCCCAAAATGATTTGAGTCAATAAGACGTAAGTGTTGAAGAGAGTGTTGAAAAAAGAGTGTTGTTAACACTACTATTTTCTAAGATATTTGATGTTTATCATAATTTGACGTTGATTATCAACAATTATATTCAGTTTAACATATACTATGATCAATTTTTTTTAAATAAGATTAAAATAAATCATTTTTATAAGTTTAATATTGTTTTATCGTAGCAGAGTGATTCTTATTTTAATGTAATTCAACAATTTTTTAATTGATAATTAAAATACCTCTAAAAAAATTGATAACTTAAATAATATTGTAAAAACAATAAAGTAACAAATAAAATAGTTTAAATAAAAGGTAAAAATTGATGGAAAAAATCTAATCCAAAATGATTTATCATCTTTATATTAGAGCTTAATTTGAAATTAATTTCTCAAGAATTAAACCAGTGAGTTTATATTTTATACCCTCTGTATCTGATCAACAAAGAAATCCATCTGTTAGAAGGAGATGGTTGTTGGTCGAATCCGTGTTTTGGAATGGGAAGCAGTACGTATAATCGAGTCTAATTGCACCACACTCAACCACGCAAAACAACTTCACGCTCACATCTACCGTAACAATCTTCACCAATCTTCCTACGTTATCACCAACCTTCTCCGTTTCATTACCACACTCCCTCACGTTCCCGTTCACACTTACCCTCACCTTCTCTTCTCACAAGTCCATTCCCCTAACCCCTTTCTCTACTCTGCTCTCATTCGCGCTTATGCTCGTAACGGACCCTTCCACCATTCCATTCGTTTATACTCTTCCATGTTAAACAATAACGTTTCTCCTGTTTCTTTCACTTTTTCAGCTCTTTTTTCGTCACTAAAGAATCCTAGTTTGGGATCACAACTTCATGTTCATGCGTTCTTGTTTGGTTTTGTTAATGATTTGTATGTTGGTAATACTATTATTGATATGTATGTGAAATGTGGGGTTTTGAAATGTGCACGTAAGGTGTTTGATGAAATGCCACACCGCGATGTGGTTACTTGGACTGAGTTGATTGTTGCGTATGCGAGGAGTGGTGATATGGATTCCGCGTGTGAGTTGTTTGATGGGTTGCCTGTTAAGGATATGGTTGCTTGGACGTCTATGGTTACTGGGTATTCTCAGAATGCCATGCCGAAGAAAGCATTGGAGTTTTTCCGGAAAATGCGAGAGAATGGTGTAGAGGTGGATGAGATTACGTTGGTTGGTGCTATTTCTGCTTGTGCTCAATTGGGTGTTTCTGGCTATGCTAATTGGATAAGGGAGATTGCTGAGAGTTCTAGATTTGTGTCTGCAAGTAATGTTCTTGTGGGGTCTGCTTTGATAGATATGTATTCTAAATGTGGTAATGTGGAGGAGGCTTATAATGTGTTTAAAGGAATGAAGGAAAGGAATGTTTTTTCTTACAGTTCTATGATTGTTGGGTTTGCAGTACATGGTCGTGCTCGTGTCGCGATCAAATTGTTTTATGAGATGTTGGACATTGGGATAAAACCAAATCATGTTACTTTTGTAGGTTTGTTTACGGCGTGTAGTCATGCTGGCATGGTTGAACAGGGTCAGCAGCTCTTTGGTGCCATGGAAGAATGTTACGGTGTTTCTCCAACTGCAGATCATTATGCTTGCATGGCAGATCTTCTTGGCCGGGCAGGACACTTGGAAAAAGCGCTCCAGCTTGTTCAGACAATGCCTATGGATCCCAATGGAGGTGTGTGGGGAGCACTTCTTGGAGCATCACATATCCATGGGAACCCTGATGTTGCTGAAATTGCTTCTCGCCGTTTGTTTGAGCTTGAACCTGATAACCTGGGGAATTATTTATTGTTGTCCAAAACGTATGCACTGGCTGCAAGATGGGATGATGTATCCAGGGTCAGGAAATTGATGAGAGAGAAGCAATTGAGAAAATATCCGGGGTGCAGCTGGGTCGAAGCGAAGAATGGTATTGTTCACGAGTTCTTTGCTGGTGATGCGAAACATCCAGAAATTAATGAGATAAAGAAGGCGCTAGATGATCTTTTGCAACGACTGAAGGCTACTGGATATCAACCAAAACTAAATTCTGTGCCATATGATATTGATGATGAAGGAAAGAGGTGTTTACTTGTGTCTCATAGTGAAAAACTTGCTTTGGCATATGGACTGTTAAGTACAGATGCTGGCTCCACTATAAAGATTATGAAAAACCTTAGGATATGCGAGGATTGTCATATTGTAATGTGCGGCGCCTCCAAACTTACAGGAAGGAAAATTGTTGTGAGGGATAACATGAGATTCCACCACTTCCTTAATGGAACTTGCTCTTGTAGTAATTTTTGGTGAGCAAGACTAGGTCCATGTAGAGGTTTAAAACATATATTTTGGTGTCGGAGGAATAACTTTGAAGTAGGAGTCAGCATTTTCTGTTATTGACAAATGTAAAGAATTGTTTTGTGGCTGCCTACAGATTGACTATCGACGAAGGATATTTAAATTTTAAATCAACTGCATACCAATTTACTTAACAAAGCTTATTTATCACATCAGGGAGTTAGAGATGGAGAAGGAAAGTTGGAGCAATTCTTGTGTGAGCATTGATATTGTATAACCAATCAGAAGCTCAATAATGTATTAATACATTTTAAGAGCTAGTTTTGAGGTTCTCTGGTATATAGTAATAAGACACTTCCTCATATATAGTAAGAGATATGCTAGCCACAAACGCTCTGTCAATCGCCAATCAACACATGCGCGTTTGATGGGCCACGTTGCTTTTTAAAAGAAGCTAATGACTTGTGCACCGGCTCATCAGGTTGAGTAATTTTTAACACTTTTTTTAATTAAAAAAAAGGTCACATTCCAAATAGTCACACTCTTTTGCGCGTGAAACATCAAACACCACCGGAAGCTTCATCTAGCAAGACAGTGACCACCACAACAATCACCTTCAACTTCCCTTCTTCCTGCTACTGCCATCTAAACGACCAACACCGTCCTTCTAGAGTCCAACCAGCCAACACCTCTTCCCCATCTTCACAACCATCAACCGTCCTTCTAGAGTCCAACCAGCCAACACCTCTTCCCCATCTTCACAACCATCAACCCCGTAAACAAAATACACAAAAATGAGAATAATTAGACAAAACAATGGAGGAATCATCTAATTCAACCTCTTCAAACTTCAATCTCAATCTTTGTTTTTTTCTTTCTCGTCTCCATCTTAAGAGGAAAAAAGAAAAGGAAAATGGGTAGGAAAATTGTAAGACACAACCAGTGATGATGGTGGTGGACACTCCACTCCTCCTGAATAATTTGGGTTAAATGAATCGAAAACCATGTGTAAAGAGGAAGGTGGCCTGTGAATTTTCGAAAAGGAGATGATGATATCGGCGAAGACTTTCCGATCTCTGATTTTTTTATTTGATAAATTTCCAATATTTGATTTTTTTTTTTTGTGGTGAATGTCTGATTTGTTTTGGTGAGAGAATAAAAAAGAAGTGTTGAAAAAAAAAATGTAAACCTGAATAGCCGGTAGCCGAACATGGAACAGAAACGTGGCCCAATGCAAAAGTGTGTGTTCGCAAAAGAGTGTTGGAGTGTTTGTCCATAGCAGTTCTCGGTATAGTAATTAATTGGCAAGTAAGGGCAACTCCAAGACATATTTTTTTACTCATAGAAAAGCAAATGTTATACTTATATTTGATCAAGTATAATTACGTAAGATCAAGTGATCCTACATGGAGATGAGAAACAAGGGCTGTCATGGGGAATCAGAGGAACCCTATTATATTGATTATGGTTGCATAGTAAAACTTCAAATAGGAAGTGACAATGAATAAGACATTTGTAAACAAGGAATGATGAGTTAGTGAAGAAACCGGCTAAAGGAAGCCCTTATTGTTTTCGGTCTTCTAGAGGATATAGTAGGTTCCTTTTTAGTGTTACACTACAGTTCTTATGACTTGATAAACTCAGATCTCGTTGCTTCAGAATTTAGGGCTTGCATGATTCAGTGCTTTCTCTGGGTACTTGCATTTTTGCCGGCACCTAGTTCAAGTTGTTAGAACACATACAGACTTTCATTCACAGGCTGTTAATTTGTCGACATCTTGTCGGAAGGACAGCTTAGCACCCTCTCCTGCTGCACCCAAAAATGGATAAAGTAGAAATTATGGATGGATTTGGGGATCATATATTCAATTGCATGTATCTTCCTTTTTTTTTAATGTCATATTGCCTCTCATCCCCAAATTTCGCTTCAAGGAGAATCCTCACTGAACCTCATGATATTTCTTTAATTCTTTGTTGAAATTGGGTTAGCAACTTAGCATTTTGAATGACATGGATTCCTTGCAAGTGAGAGATATTGGTCCACAATGAATAACCTCGTAATGTTTTAGTATTTGACAATGTATTGCTTGATTCTTTTTCTTAGTCCACTCTAAATTCCTCTCAGCTCAACTATCATAATGCATTATATACTTACCTCTTTAAGATCAAATTTTGAAGCTTCTTTATTAGATTTAAGATCAAATTTTGGCTACCTTGTAGAAGTCTAGCATCTTCGACTAGACAAAAAATGAAACAAGAAAATGTTTTTGTTTTATCTGGAAAACAAAAAAGATATTTTTTTTTAGAAAAAAAAAGAGGCAAAATTGAAGGTTTTTATAGTGTCCTAGAATTATATTTTTGTATTCGATCACTTCGAGATTAAAAAAGTAATATGATGCAAAATTATTTAGAGGTTTTTTTTATTGGGTACAAAGATTATTTAGAAGTTAAAAGATACAATTTTATGGTTTCCCCATCGCATTCTTTTAAAAATCTAAAACAAGTTTGAGTTTTCAATTTAAAATAAAAATAAAAATAAAGAATTATTGTTTTCTATAACAGAAATAATTAGGGTACTCATCATATTTCCTGAGCTTGTGCTAGATTTATCTGACGGTACGATTAACCAGAGTTTGTTCTAACATAATATATTTTAGGAATTTAATAGGATCACTGATAGATGGACATTTATAATTTTCATATATTCATTCAACACTTTATTTTCTCATCCTTTAGTTATCTTTTCATCCTTCATTAATATTCACATTTGTCATATCATTCTATCTATTTCTTTCTCTTTCAAAGTGTCAATTGGACTTTGAGTGTCTATAAAAAAATTTCTCTTAATTATTATGTACCAACAATTTTAGATAAATTCCAATCATATACAATTATTGTGTCTTGCTATAAGATTATTTCATAAAAAATGCTAAAAATATTATACATAGTAAGATATGATTGTATTGTGTTTAAATTGCCGATGCATATTCAATTATTAGTTGAAACAATTTTTGGTTGGACTTAAATTTACTTTTCAATCTAACATCAAATGGTGATTTTTTTTTTGTAGTGGCCGGGGTTTGAACCCCGACCTTACATATTTTATGCATTGTTCCAATCAACTGAGTTAAGCTCACGATGACTCAAATGGTGATTAGTCTATAGGCAGTCTGAATTGCTTAAAATTCCATAAAAACAAATATCAAATGGGAGAATCCGATCCATTTCTAAGTAGAAAAAATGTATCAGAAATTGTGTTCCGATATGTTGAGTAATGCCGAGTGGCCTAAAAGCAATCACGAAACCAGATTACTATGACTCTTCTTAAAATTGAATGGTTAACAACAAAAAAGAAAAATGTCAATGCATATAAATAAAGCATATATTTTTTGTCACAAACTTGCGATTTCAAAAGAAAATTGTACTGGTAGTATGAAGTTCGACAATAGATTTTTTTTTTTGAAGGAGAAAAAATATAACAAAATGGAGTTTGACCTGACTCAATTACAGGGTCATGAGTGTTCACACACCAAGCAACAGTTCCACAATGACCTTCCACCGTCAACATAGTAACATCACATGTACTGCTTTCATCTATGTGCAGAGTCTACTTCCATAGAAACAAGTCCCACATCGAAAGATAATATAAATATAGAAAGAAGGTTTGGATATATAAACGAGCAGTGACACTTCAACAAGTATTTGTGGGATTGAATTGAATAGAAAGCTTCTCCAGAATATAAAGCGGCGGTTAATTACTGAATTTGAACACACTCACAAAGTGAGGTGTATCAATACTCTTCCTTCATAATTTATAAATAAACGATCATTTTTTGTGTATAAATAGCTATTTGTCAATATTTATATTTTATAGAATATCATTTTATAAGAAAAAATATCATTTCATTGTTTATAAAAATTATTGTAAATTATTTTACATATTATCGTAAAAAATAATTAATGTTTTCAATTATGAGTGATAAAAATTCAAAAAAAATTAATTTTATTTCGTTGACACTTTTGATGAATAAGATTTAGTCATTATAATTATAAGTGATAAAAAAAATATTTTTCTTAAAAAAAACAACTCATTTAGTTATTAATTTAAAGAATGAATGTACGGGTACACTCAAATATATTGGGTGAACCATAGAATTTGCCTTAAATATTATGGGCTAGAAGATTCTCAAGTCGATGGATTGAACAAAAATGAATAGAAAACATATTGCTGTGTTTTTTATTTTGTTCATATCATCAAAAAAATTTATTGAAAATCTACGAACCCAACAAAATTATACTAGACTAAGTTTGTTTCATTTCTATCGTAACTTAAATCCACGTTGAAAGAAATCTCAGAAATAGGAAAGTGGATTAAATACAGTAAAATTCCATGGTGAAGTCATGAAAATGACTTTTTTTAGTAAAGTTAACACTATAACATCAAAAATGTAATGAGTAACATCTCACTGTTTGTACAATGACATCAAAAGTTCGGTTCTCATAGTATCATCAATTCATCAGATATATAAGACTACACTTAATTTAATTTTATCCTACCTTGTTATAAGTGTAACACTTAAGACTATCATATAATATCATCAACTCTGTTTGCATGTTAAAGATTCCAACGATAAAACAGTACCCGTAAGTTCAAGATGTTACAAGCATTACTAGATGAATTACTATTGATCATTAATTAGTAATCAACAATTTAAAAATGAATCAAACATTAAGATCAAAATTAACTTTTTCAAAAAAGTCAATTTCCTGCACCGTAGAACTCCCATGTAGGAAATCAAGCGGTGTCTCTGGGAACAAAATTGTGGGATCGATGTTAAATTACTTCTTTAAAAGGTAATTTCCTTCTCCTAATAATATTGCATTTTAGTCCCATGTTTTTGTTTTGAATCATCATTTCTTCCTCGGCTGAGTTGAAATTCTTTAGTGTTCAATCCTATGCAAGAAAAAAATGATGAATAAAAAAAGAATATGGTTTTGCTGCCTTTTATAGATTTATTTATTTCTTATTCTATTTTCTCTTGTATGTATGCTCTTTCTGCATAAGAATGGATTATTGTCTGATATGTGTTGGATCAACTCTTTCATCAACAATTCATTCACTCAACAAATCTATTACCTCAAGCTGAATTTCAGTGCATTTTTGTAAATTTTGTATTATGTAGTTAAATAAAAAAGATGTTACTCTTAGCACATCTTATCATCATTTGACAATGCACTTTATCCTTTTGAAATTACCAAGAGTATATACTGGGAAAAGTTAATTCACTATTGCACTCTATGCTGTTACTCTTAGCCGGGCAGGACACTTGGAAAAAGCACTCCAGCTTGTTTAGACAATGCCTACGGAGCCCAATGGATGTGTGAGGGGAGAACTTCTTGGAGCATCACTCATTCATGGGAACCCTGATGTTGCTGAAATTGCTTCTCACCTTTTGTTTGAGCTTGAACCTAATAACCTGGGGAATTGTTTATTGTTGTCCAACACGTATGCATTAGCTGGAAGATGGGATGACGTATCCAGGGTCAGGAAATTGGTGAGAGAGAAGCAATTGAGAAAAAATATGGATTGTAGCTGGGTCGAAGCGAGGAATGGTATTGTTCACGAGTTCTTTGCTGATGATATGAAACATCCATAAATTAATTAGATAAAGAAGGCATTTGATGATCTTTTGTAGTGACTGAAGCCTATTGGATATCAACCAAAACAAAATTATGTGCTATATGATATCGATGACGAAGGAAAAAGGCTTTTACGTATGTCACATAGTGAAAAACTTGCTCTCGCATATTGACTGTCAAGTACAGATGCTGGATCCACTATAAAGATTATGAAAAACCTTAGGATGTGCGAGGATTGTCATATTGTAATGTATGGCGCATCCAAAGTTACATGAAGGGAAATTGTTGTGAGGGATAACATGAGGTTCCACCACTTCCTTAATGGAACTTGCTCTTGTAACAATATTTGCTGAGCAAGACTAGGTCCATGTTGAGGTTTAACACAGGTTTTTTGGTGTTAGAGGAATAACTTTGAATTTCTGTTATTGACAAATTTAAAGAATTGCTTTATGTCTGCTTATATATTACTATCAAAGAAGGATATTTAAATTTTATATCAACTATACACCTATTCACTTTACAAGGTTTTTCAATTCATCACAAACTAGATTTAAAGATGGAGAAGGCATAATATCAGAGTTTTTAGGTTATATGGTATATCTGCAGACGCTAGCTTATATCGAGCTATTTGGCATGTAAGGTCAACTGCAAGAATTGTTTTTGTTCATAGTAAAGCAAATGCTGTACTGATATATGGTCAGTGTTATTATGTAGTAGTAAAATCATGTGATCCTACATGGAGATGAGAAACAAGGGCTGCCACGGGAAATGAAAGGAACCCTTTTATATTGACAATGAATAAGGCAAAAGAAAACAACAAGGAATGGGGAGGTGCTGAAGAAACCGGCTAAAGGAAGCCCTTATCGTTTTTCAGTCTTCAATTTGTTATAGCAGGTTCCCTTTTTTGTGTTACACTAATGATCTTTTGACTTGATCAACTCAAAGATCTTGTTACTTCAGAATTTAGGGCATGCGTGAGCTTGTGCTTTCTCTGTGTACTTGCATTTTTGCCAGCGCCTAGTTCAAGTTGTTAGAACTCACACAGGCTGCTAATTCGTCAATATCACGTCATAATAACTTCTTAGCATCCTCTCCTGCTGCACCCAAAAATTAATGGGCTTGCATTTTGTTATTTACAATTTTGAGTTAGAGCAAGGATAAAGTTGAAATTTTGGATGAGTTTGGAAATCATATATGTTAAAGAGTGTGTCCCTACATTAGCATTATTCATGCATCTATATTCCATTATGGCCTTCCATCCCCATGCTTCGCTTCAAGGAGAGTCCTCATTCAACCTCATGTTCTTATTTCCTTAATTTTTTGTTGAAATTGTTGGGTTTGTATTTTGTATGACATGGATTCCTTACATTACAAGTGTGAAATATCTCTCCAAACACTGAGATATTTGAGTATTTGACAATAACAATAACTTGCTTGACCCTTTTTTTAGTCCTTTCAATATTCTTCTCAGCTCAGAACTATCATAATACATTCTATTGCATTTTTTCTCTCATTTATAACGTTTTCCTTTTCCTATTTGGTGTTAGTGAAATAACTTTGAAGTTGGAATGACTTTGGAGTTCATGTTGCTACCGTCGTCAAGGTTGAGCAGGTTGCCTTCACTACTGATAAAGGAAACAAAGATACCATTATATATTTATATGTATTTCCCTTTTCCTATTTCTCCTTATTTTTTGGATTTTACGTTACATTGATCATGTTTTTTCTTTTAGCGAAGCAAATCGAAGCTTTTCCTGTTCAATCAGAATGGAGAGAGGTGTTAGTACATTAATAGCTTTTTTTACTGCATCTTCGACTCCATTCCTAATCTTGATTTTAAAAAAATTCTAGTTCTCCTTTGTTGCAGTTTTACCTAAGATGACAGTGCAATAGACTGATGGGAACAAGAAATCTTGAATTTGGCATGCTAGGTATTTTGCCGATGGTATGATTTTTTTCTTTTCTTTTTTGCATTCATCTTCATTCCATTGAAAGTAAGCGAGCATTTGTTTGTCTTCATTCCTAAATGCTGACTTAGCTTTATTATTCTCTCCCAATTGTTGCAACTTCATGTTTCAAATTTTTAACACAATATTTTTTTTATTGGTTCTAACAGTAGTATCAATTTAGGGGAAGCAAAAGAATGTAAATGAAGCACACTTTTTAGTCCTTCCCCTCAGTGAAACCATGAAACACTTTATTGAGGAAGTTAAGTACCTTCTTTTATTTTATGAGCATTTGCATGTACACAATTTTCATTTGGTGTTTTAAAATTTGTCATTGTTGTTTTGTACTACTCAAATGGTACCTTATTGAAGTGAAAATCATGTGCAATTGCAGTCCTTGCTATGCAACAATTGCCAATGTTATTGATGGATGAATAAGAGTTTAGTCCCTGCACTATAATTGTTTGCACCATAAAAGCGGATTTGTGCCTTAATCTTTTTTTCCCATTTAATTTTAATACCTTATTCTTCATATTGTAATAATGTAGATTATTGATTGTATTTTCATCAGAAATTTAATTTATCCAATCTGTCATCTATGAGGTTATTTTTTCTATGTTATTCTTTCTCAATTGATTCCCCTTACATTTAACTTAACATAATTTCTTCAGCCTCTTTTGTTTATGAATGTATAGATAAGGGTTGCTTTGAATTTTAAGCTTATGGGGAAATCATATGTTGGACTGCAAAAAACTTTAGCCATAGTTTACAAACCCCTTTGCGTTGTGATTTACAATGTTAATTTGCGCTGATATAATTTTTTAGGAACTTTTGATGAAGCAAGATGCCTACTTTTTTCCTAGATTTTTTTCTTCCTGATCTTAGTTCTATATGATTGAAAGGCTGTTGCCGTGTTTATGGTTTCATTCATGAAAGATGCTTTGTTCTTGCTGTCTTTGACACCTACCAGTTTCTGTCATTCATTGCTTTTATTGAGCGTTGTTTGGTTTTTGATTTTACTCTTTCATGTAGCTTGATCCTAGAGTGCATTAGTGAATCCAGCTCCTTTACAACATGCTTAATTACCTACCGGAGATCATGAGTGTTCTCACCCCTATCAACAGCTCCATGATCGGCAGCCACCGTTGTAACATGCTTTCATCGATCTCCTTCTAACCATCACCGTCCGTATAAACCACACATACTTGTTGGTGTATGTTTTTAAATAAACAAGTCCCACATCGAACATTTTCTTGGAAATAGAAAGGAGGATTAGATATATAAAGGTAACTTGCATTTTAGTCTCAATTATTTTATTTGTTGAGTTAACATTTTCTTTCTAGAGGTTAAAGAATTTCACCAACAACCAAAAGCATGTAGTTGTGTTTTTTGTTATGTTTAGATCTTTCTCCTTTTGAAAGGATTTGTTTACTCAAAACATCAATTAGTTCAAGTTTTTCTTTTCCTTCTATAATGTTTTTACATCATTCCTACATCTCCTTTTATATTTTGATGTTATTTCAGTTTTTCCAATCATAAATCAATTTAAAATATCTTGTATGCTTGTTATACTTGGGATAAAATATATCTATATCAATGTTATTTTTGAAGGAATCTATAATAATGAGTCAGGATAAATCTCAACCATCCATATTTTCACCCAATTTCCATTCGCTGCCAAGAATAAAAGTACATGTATTCTCTTGACCAAAAAAAAAAAAAAGATCCAACCCATTCGATCTCAATATCAACCTTCACACCATAATTCTTGATTTTTGTTTTTCCCTCTATGAAGAGAATTGGCAGGCAGCAATCCAATTTAAAGAGGTTTTTCTATTCTACGAAAACCATAAAATTAATTTATATGTCCAACCCATTTTTGACTGTAACCAAAAAAAAAATCCATTTTTCACGATACTGCCTCGGAGATATGTTAATTAACTATTCAATCCTGGATTCATGCTTAAACACCCAAAATTCCACCGATAGAAGCAAACTCATCCCATCCAAAATGCTCCTATGTTAACTAACGTCATCTACAATTGGGACCTTTATCACAAATTTTGCATTAATTGTTTTTATGTATAAGAGAAATTAACCAAGATGGATAGGAGATACATACATGAACAATATCAAAGGGTGTGTGGGGAGGATTAATCTACAAAATTTCGAGAAGAAAATGAGGAGTATCATGACGCGGCCATGACTTTCAATTTGAGTTCCTCAATGTCAATGATTGAAGACAATAGGAGCGTGTGACTCATCGAAAAGGATCCTCACGAAATAAAAATGATTGGGATTTTGGTGTCAACTAATCCGTCCACTCATAATAATATATAAATATAAAATCTTTGGGTTGAATTTCAATTTTACCTCTTATTTAAATTATTTTATCATTTTTATAATGTTACTCCGGTCATAAGAAAGTTTTTTTTATTAAAAAAAAGTGGTCATATTTATAGAAAAATGTCACACAATTATTAATCTGTAGTTATTATATTAATTTTTATTTTATTTTAATATTAATAGATGTATTTAATGTTTTGCAATTTTCTACGAGGGTATATTTATAAAAATATTTAAAAAATAATAAGAATTAATGATTGCATTAGTTGTAACAAAAAAATGATTACATTAGTTTTGATATTTTTTTTGTTTTTCTTCTTATGATAAAAATCAAAGGGAGTATTAAAATTATTAATTAAAATATTACTTAAATCTCGTTACAGTAGGAATAATGCACAACAATAAGAGAAACAATCCACTACAATATAAAAAAATAAACCTTAAATCTTATTTGTCAATTCCTTTTTTCTATTTCTTTATCCAACTAATTGCAATTGATTGTGCTACTGATTCAAATACATTTGGTTTACTTCTTCTTTGCTAAATAAGTTATTGTCTAATATGTGCATTTTTAAATACTTTTTGACACAATGCCAAATAAAAAAAAGTACTTTGTTACTTGTCAATAGTTGCCCTTTGTTTATGAATCAGAACAGTTTAGATAAATTGAAGACAAAGATTTTAGTCTTTACTTTACTGAATGGATTGAGTGGCAATATAAAATCTTAAGATTTTTAAAGCTAATATTGGATGACAATGGTTACTCAACGGGTGAATTAACACATGTAGTTGACCTTTTTTATTTGATAACAAAAATTATCATCTCCACGTATTTAAGAAACTTGGATCTCTTTCTCCCAACATCCTTTACAAACACCCAAGATGAAATCCCCCGAATCCCCCCTTATACAATATATCCCAGTTCCAAAAGGAAATACAACCCTTATGAATAGATATGTCAACAAAATCCACACTTGTGGGTACTCATCCAAACCAAACTCAATTTAACGGGTTTTCTCCACTTTGACTGGGTTTGTGTATGAGTTTGGGGTTTCCCCGATTTTAAAACACGGTACGGGACGAGTAACGGGGATATAGGTACCCAACCCGAACCCATACTCAAATCCGTCCCGAATGTAGAAAATCAATTTATTACCCATTTTATATTAATAAAAACCCAAACCCTAAATCATTTCACTCACACAGTGAGAGTTTCATTCTTTCAGATGACAATTACTTATCATAGTTCTCTCTTTTCTCCTTCCACATTTCACACTCTCGACCTTTTTCTTCTCCTTCACCATAGTCATCGATCGCCAATATCTTTTTGCTGGTAATGCATTACAACATTGCACTCATGGCTAAAAAAACTTTTATTTTTATTAGAAAAATTATCGATTGCGGGGATGGGGGCGGGGATATCCGAACCCGTCGGAGACGGGGATGAGATTCGATTTCTCATCCCCACTGAGTATGGGTAGGGTAACATGTAAATAAATGACAAGAGGGTATGGAGATGGGGAAAATAAAACATGTCCCTATCCCGCTCCATTGCCATGCCTACTTATGAATGATTTTTCGATGTTGACCACAAACATTTTTTACCTTGGGCACAAACATGCATTATTCTTATAGTGATTAATATATATAAAATGAAACTAATTGACATTACATGAAAAATGTAATAATAATACTAGAGACAAGACAAAAAGGGGTTGTTACAATCATCTAGCACCATGGAGCAACCAAAATCCGTTCTTAATTTCCAATCAAAAATCATATTAATATAAGTAGTTTGGAGGCTTTTAAGAACCATAGGAGGAGGAGGAGGAGGGGTGTACAAGTAGCTTTCTCAAAGAATTTGTAGGATGGGCTTTGTGCTTAAAGCCCACTTTATCTACCATTTTTTTTTTAATTCTGCTCTTTACCCAACACAAAACACTCGCGTCCAACTGAATTTTCAAATATACCCCTGCGTGAGTTAAGTCACGCTGTGACTTAACTCACGCACCTTATATGCCTCAGCGTGACTTAAGTCACACATCATTGGCCTAGGCGCGAGTTAACTTGCTTGGCCGGTGGTCTAAGCTCAAAAACACACGTTTTTTAGACGGTGATCAACTTTTCAACCTTGATTCTACACGTTTTTTTTTACATGTTTTACACATTTTTTTACTACATTTATTGTATTTATAACCTATGTTACCATTCCCACCTATAAATACCCCTCCAAACTTTCCCATTTTCTCACACCATCTCACATTCTCTCCTCCTCACTCTCTCCCACTATAAATCTCCTTCTTTTCCTTCTTTTTTTAGTCTTTATTTTGGTGTAAAAAGAGGTCAATCAAGGGGTAAAAATATGTCAATCGAGGGGTAAGAATAGGCCGATCGACCTGGGGTAAAAAGAGGTCAACCGTTGGGGTAAAACTAAATGTGCTTCTTTTTACCCCCTAAAACTTTTTACCGTGGATAAAAAGAATCTTCTTGGGGTATAAAAAGAACTATTTAGACTTACCCCAAAGGTTGATGTCTTTTTACCCCACAAAGACCGGTCTCTTATTAGCCCAATGTTGATCTCTTTTTACCCCAAGATTGGTCTCTTTTTACTCCAAAGAAGTAGATTTAGTAAATTCGAATAAAATGTATTAATTATTATAATTGTATTAATGATATTAATAAAATGAGATGTATTATTTTATGATTCTTTTTAATTTCGCTAACTTTGGTGAGACTGTTGAGAATATTTGTCACCTGAATTTTTGCCCCTTTATCCAACTTCATATTATACATACCCTCTTATAATTCTCACCATTTAAACAGCTATTTGAATGATGAGGTCCTTGTGCATAACTTGCGGGTCGGCATTAATTTTTTATTCTTTCTCACACCCAGCAACGGTTTTTTCATATATCTGAATTCTGAACAGAGTCACCTCCCATATAAATAAGTCCCACATCGAAAAAGAAAGTATTAATATAGAAATGGAGATTGGATATATAAAGCGGTGAATTACTGCATTTTAGACTCAAATGTTTTTGTAGTCGGAAGATCCTTTCAAGGAGAAGTCTTCTGTACTTGAATCCGTGATCTCAACAGTTGTACTTTTGATTTTGTTCGAATACCATTCATTTCTTTCAGAAGGCTCTTTTTGGAAGTGTCGGCAGATCCAAAACATCCAATAACTCAAAGTTTTATCATTCCTTCCTATTTTTCATATCATGAGTCTGGCACCTAGCTTAGGTAGTTAGAATTCATGTCAATATCACATCAAAAGAACTTCTTAGCACCCTCTCCTGCTGCATCGAAAAATTGACTTGTATATTTGTTATTTACTATTTTGAGTTAGAGCAAGGATAAAGTAGAAATTTTGGATGGGTTTGGAGATCATATAAGCAACTATACTCCATATAGTAATGTCATATGGACTTCCATCCCCAAGCTTCGCTTCAAGGAGAGTCCTCATTGAACCTCATGTTCTTATTTCATTAATTCTTTGTTGAAATTGAGTTGGTATTTTGTATGACATGGATTCCTTACAAGTAGGAAATTTTGGTCCAATTACTCAGATATTTGAGTATTTGACAGTAACAATAAATTGCTTGACCCTTTTCTTACATATACAATATATTTTAAGCACCCTTTTCATTTTAAGCTTCTTATTATTAGTTTTGAAGGCCAAATTACTTTGTTGCTCTATGTTCTATGAATACAAGTCAGTTGGTAGCTGCAAGGACGTTGATATGTTGGAGCTTAAGTTCGAACTCAGGATTCTCCAATTCTCTACATTTAACGCGTGAGTCTAACCACTAAAATAATTTTAATGCCAAATTTTAGAATGAAATAAAATTTCTCCCAATACTCGAGATGAACGTTTCTAGCATTCTCTAAGTCACCCCACTGGAAACCTGACACTTCTTATCAACAATACCAAAGAAAGACGGAAGATGATGAATTGACTGTATAACATAACTCGGGAGAACTTATACAACATATTTTGTTAAAGTCGGTCTTTCAATGAAGGTCAACTTCGTAGCTTTCCAACCATTAAGACGAGAATCCACTTTATCTAATGTGAATCAAAGACACCAACAAATCTTGTCAGGATTGTGTAATCCCAAGATCGATGAGAATGCTAGCTAAGCAAGGGGCTTAATCTGATACCATATAAGGAATGACTTTGTGTATTTAAAAACTGCACACTGAACGTATTACATTGAGTATATTTAAATAGGTGTCAAGTAAACTAACTCCTACAATTAAGCAGGATAATGCAGGAGCCTACTTCAATTATAGCTAAACAGATTTAACCTATTTACATGGAGGGATAGCAGCAACTATAAGGATTTATCTTGTTGCTGAGTCAATACTCCTATAGTATCCATGTTGAATCCTGAATCATGTTCATGCGGACCTTCGTACAAAACTTATATAATTCTAAACCTCTACTTGAATCCTGAGATTTTTAATAATCCTATCTTGTTAATTATTGGCTAACATCATGGAACATAATGAAGAGAACCTTGATTTAGGATATCATTTAATTTTTGGACCACCCCACCTATTATTACTCACCAAATTCATCTCCTTTACAACATGCTTAATTACCTATCAGAGATCAAGAGTGTTCTCTCACCCCTATCAACAGTTCCATGATCAGCCGCCACCGTCATCATCATCGTAACATCACCTGCACTGCTTTCATCGATCTCCTTCCAACCATCGCCTTCCATATAAACCACAGGTACTGTTGTATGTTTTTAAATAAACAAGTCCCACATCGAACATTTTCTTGGAAATAGAAATTAGGATTTGCTATGTAAACGAGTAGTAACATTTTAAGGTAGATTAATCTCTCAAAATGTTTATTTGTTGAGTTAATAGATTCTTTTTGAGAGGAGGTTCACCAAAGCAAAGATTAAAAGCGTGCGCGTGCATTGTTGTGCATTTTATTTTTGTTCAGATAAACTTCTTTTGAAAAGACTTGTTGACTCAACATCAACTAGTTCAAGTCTTTTTTTTCTTCTATAATGTTTTTACATTATTCCTGCTTCCCCCTTTTTTTTATGTTACTTCAGTTAGACTAATTCAAAACTTTTTTTTAGGGAAAAGTAAGATAATTCAAAACATCTTGTATGCCTGTTATTTTTTTTTTCTCGTACAAACTTGTATGCTTGTTATATTGGGATAAAACTTATCAAAAACAATATATAAGGTGATACATATTTCGAGGGTTTCAATTTTACCCCTTCATTTAAATTATCATTTTTATAATATTATGCCCTCTTGTCATAAGAAAATTTTCAAAAAAAAAATCTTTAATCAACAAAGCAAATATTATACCGATATATGATCAGTGCAATTTTGCAGTATTCATGCAAGTACAATTTTTAATTAGCATATTTTTAATTTTAATAATATTATAATAACATAAATTGAGTTCTTGAGATTAGGGGATTTCACATTAGGGAAATTCTCCAAAACCCTCTTGCAATACAATTGTTAAGTTCTTGAGAATAAAGGAATTTTGCTTTGAGTTCTTGAAATTAAGGGGATTTTAGATTATGAAAAAACTTAAAACTCCCTAAATCCTCTCCTTTCAAAACTCTATTCTTTCCACTTGATCCTTCCTTCTATCCAAAAATCTTCCCACTCTTCCCACAAAATTCACAAACAAAGTCTTAGGAGGGACTCTTCTATCTTTTTTTTTTTTACTAACACCATGGAAGGAGAATCCGATTTGAAAAATCATTTAATCCAGCTCGGTAGTCACCAAATTCAGATCCATTACAGCAGGTTTAATTATTAGATCATGAGTGTTCTCACACCTAGCAACATAGTGACATCAGGTTTCATAGATCTCCTTCCAACCATCTCCCTCCCTTATCGTGTACAGAGTCACCTTTTTAAATAAATAAGTCCCACATCGAAAGTTTTCTTTAAAATAGAAAGGAAGATTAGATATATAAACAAGCGGTGACTCTTGGATTAATATTGTAGGATCTAAGGTCAATTAAATTTCATTAAAAGTTATATTGCTTCTCCAGAATATATATAGCGGTGAATTACTGCATTTTAGTCTAAAATGATTTTGCTTTAGAGTTCTTCTGCAAATGGAATGAAGGTAAGTTGAACAAGAATGAAAAAGCTCTGTGCTTTTTATTTTGTTCAAGGTCTCCCTTCTTCCAATTGTTGAAGAATCTTCGGATTCAAAACATCAAATAGCATAAGTTTTTTCATTTCTTTCTAACGTTACCTGGTTGTTAATGTTTTGGCTTAATGGATTATTATTGAGTCAATTTTTGACAATTTAGGTTTTTGTTTTGCATTTGTCCTTTGTTGAGGTATGAATCTACTCATGCAAAGTGTTCGGTCTACCATAGTAAAGAAGAATGGCTTGCATCATTCAAAGTGTTGAGTTCGTCAAGGATGCATTTGGTCCATGTGAAATGACTACTGTGGTTGGTAAGTAATCTTATTGGCATGTATATATACTTTACTCCCTTAACTTAGTAAAAAAAATTCAGTATGAGAATCACCATCTGCATTTACATTTACGCTATCTGCTCAAGCTTGCCAACGTATATATCAAAGCTTGCGAACACTTTGCCTGTTCTGTTTCTTTGCATTTTAGTACCATAAATTATTGTCTGATATGTGGGGGTTCCACGCTTTTTTATCAACTATTTATTTACTCAACAATCTACTACCTCAAATATGCCTTGGAAGATGAATACCAGTGCGTTTTTCTGAAGTTTGTGTTATGTAGATGGATAAAAAAAATACTCCCTCCGGTCTCAAATATAAGAAAGATTCATTTTTTTGGTTCATTGAATAATTAATGTATCTGTTTTACAATGTAGACCAGATACATTAACTACTCAATGAACTTAAAAAAGGAATCTTTTCTTATATTTGAGACCGGAGGGAGTAGTGCTCTTGGCATATCTTATCTTCATTCGAGAATGCAATTTATCTTTTTGAAACTAACAGTATTTATAGGGAAAAGTTAATTCACTGATGCACTCTAGGTTGTTACTTATCAACAGAACGGTTTAGATGAATTGATTATTGAAGAAGGATTTTTAGTTTTAAATCAAATGCACACCTATTCACTTAACCAGGGCTATCGATCTGTCACAGAAGAGAGTCTGTGAAGCCCGGATATGAGATACGATACGGATACGATACTGCACTGATATGCCGATATGGAAAAATTTCAAAAATCAAGATACGATACGGCTGAGATACGTTAATAAAAAAAATTATATAATCAAATGTACAATATAATTATAACCATTTTTTTAATATGCAAATATATTAACAAACAAAAGAAACCAGTCATAGGCTCGTAGCACATCAACATAAATATAAATAATATTGACGATTAAGAGAGTGGTGATTAGTCAATCCAAAAAGGAACATTGTTAGTGCTATACTATATCGATCCAGAAAAGAAGCACTATATCCAAAAAAGAACACATTAGTACTCAAGAATTAAGTTATTTTAGTTAACATTAATTGGGAAATATCGGGGCATGTATCGGTGCAGGATAATTATTGGATAGTCTCCTGATACGTATCGGGAAGTATCGGATAATTATTTTTAAAAAAAATAAAATTTAATCTTCGGATACTCTCCTGATATGTATCGGGAAGTATCGAGCAGGTATCAATGCATGATACGCAGGGGATACGATACGTCATCCATTTTGAAGTATCGGGGCTTCATAGAAGAGAGTTAAAGATGGAGAAGGAAAGTGTGGGGCAACTCTTGTGTTAGCATTGATATCTATAGGTATAACCAATCAGAAGCTTGATATATTATATTAGCATTAATATTAGAGCCAGTTTTGAGGTTTTCTGGTATATCTACAGACACTATAAGGAATGTTCTTGGCAAGTAAGAGCAACTGCAAGACAAAATTTTCGTTACAGCAAAGCAAATATTATACCGATAATTGATCAGTGCAATTACGTCGTAGTAAAATCAAGGGCTGGAATGGGGCATGAAAGGGACTTTATTATATTGATTCTGGTGGAGAGCAGTGAAACTTGAAATAAGCAGTGACGGCGAATAAAGCAATGGAAAGCAACAAGGAATGAGGAGGTACTGAAGAAACCAGTTAAAGTATGCTCTCATTTTTTTTTTCAGATTTAGTTCTTAAGATTTATGACTTGATTAACTCAAATATCTTGTTGCTTCAGAAGTTAGAGCTTGCTTGATCTTGTGCTTTCTCTGGGTTCTTGCATCTTCGTTGGCACCTAGCTCAAGTTGTTAGAATCCATGTCAATATCACACCAGAATAACTTATTAACACCCTCTCCTGCCGCACCTATAAATTGGCTTGTATATTTGTTACTTCCAATTTTAGTTAAAGCAAGGATAAAGTATAATTATGGATTGATTTGATGATCATATATATATACAAAACTATTTTCCATTTCTTTGTTGAAATTGGGTTAGCATTTTGTATGACATGGATTCCTTACGGGTGGGAATTTTATTTTTTTTTGAGGGGTACAAGTGGGAAATTTTGTTCCAAAATGAATAACCCCGTATATTTAAAATTTGACAATGAATGGCTTGATTCTTTTTCTAATTCTGAAAAAGTGCATAATGAATAGATTTAAACTAATAAGACGAGCATTTAGAACTCGAAGATTTCTCAATCTGTCCCCAACAAAAGACAATTTAGTTAAAGTCAGTCTCACAATTTCTTAGCTCTCCAACCCACTAACACGAAAATCCATTTTACCCAGAATAAATTAGAATGACTATTTGTGAACTTTATTGTGCATCAAAGGCACCTCCAAAACAAATTATGTCCGAATTGTAAGATCTGGAGATGATAAACGAAAAAATGGGGACAATTAAGAACCTCAACAGCTATCTCTTCAAGGGCCTCCTGCTCAGATGGCCTCAGAGCATCTATTTCTTTCGTTGAAGATATGGTGTATGGATGTGAAATGGTCAAATACCATGTCATGTATCAAAACTCCGTCTCAATATCAATCATGACAACCTGGCCCAAATTCTCAACAGATATTACACAATCAAGATATTGTATGTACTGTTGAAACACCTCATGTCGGGTTGTCATGTGGATCACTTATTCAAACTGGTGAAGCATGCGCTCTAACAGATAACGAACCATGTGAGGTTCGTATATGTATATGAGTCATCCTTAGTAGACGCTCATCCGCTCAAACAAGTGTGTAGGAGTAGGACGGTGCGCCTGGTATGACTAGAAGACACGATCACTAGCTATGATGTGATCGAGGTGTGATCTCTATGGATCTATGATAGATAGTGATTTTCACAAAAAAACAAATCTTCAAAAATCACACAATGTAGGGTGGTTCAGATTATATAATGGTCAAATATCATTTGTCGTAGGTTATATAATTTATAACAAGTTAGTCATTTAAATTTTTAGTTACAAATTGGTCTTTTAAGTCATAAAAAATATATGCATCATTATCATATTTTCACCAAGCTCGGTTAAAAAGTGTTTTTGTCGACATTTAGTGTTAAATTGTATGTCCAAATTTATCGCTTTCAAAACTAGAGTTCATATGTGTACTATTCAATCTTGGTTTGAAAATAAATTTATCGTTTACTGGATTTATAATATTATTGATGAAATATTTATCTGTAAAATTAGATTTGAATTCAAAAGCAATAAGAAGAAAATAAATGTTAGGAACTATATTTGATGTCATATACACTTTTGAACCTACCACCTCAATATTAAATCGTCCATAAGCACTTTTTAACAAAGTTGGTTGAGAAAATTGATAACGGTGTAAATATTCTACAAAAACATAAATGATCAATTTATAACAAAAAAGACTTAAATAGGATTAATTTGTTGTTAACATCAAAATTAAAGTATTGTCATACGTATTTGACCTTATATAATCTGAAAACCTTCAAAAGATGTACCGATTATATAGTTAAGGAAACAAAAAAGGAAATATTTGCATTGAAAACATAATTATTTACATTTTTTTAACTTTGACTACACAAGTTTCAAGGTGCTTATAATATATTTGGTTTCCTTAACCAGGGTCCAAGGACATTAGTTAACATTTTCCTTTTAGAAATATTGAAATGCGTGTGAGAAGAGAGAAGGATGTTTCTTTCGCTATGACGAGTCCGTTGAGAATTTATGCGCCATTTTTTTAATTTTACCAACATGAAACATAACGATGAGAACCTGACTTCGAGTATCATTAAATCCGGCTCCATTACAACAAGGTTTAATTACGGGGATCATGAGTGTTACTTCTCACCCCTAGCAATTAGCAAGATAGTAGTGCCGATAGTGTAACCTTTGAAATAAACAAAAATCCCACATCGAAAGTTTTCTTCAATATAGAAAAGAAGATTGGTTATATAAACGAACGGTGACCCTATGGTTTTCGTGATTATAAAGCCGTAAGCTAATCCAGTTTAGTCTCAAATGTTTTGTGTTGAGTTCCTTTACATGTTTTGAAGTTCTGATCAAAACTGAAAAATTTTGTTTGGATCATCCTTTCAAACATGTGAAGGATGGATCCAAAACATCAAATAGCTCAAGCTTATTTCATTTCTCTTTCTTTCGATCTTGTTGTTTCAAATCTCCCAATTATTGTATTCTTTTTCTTTCTGGATAAGATTTCTGTTGATAATTTCAATGTGGGATGATTATGCTATTCATGTCAATACATTCTTGTTGCTTCATTTATGTCAATATATTATTGAGAGTAAAGTGCTCGGTTTACTGTGGTCCATGTGAAATGACTACTGTGGTTGGTAAGTAACCTTATTGGCAAGTATTGATTGTTGACTGCTTGCAAATTAGTGCTACTATTGTTTACTATATTATTTTCCATTGATGTTTCAAAACTATACACTTTACTCTCCCTTTATATCAGAATAATTTAATAAAAAATTCAGTATGAGAATCACCGTCTGCATTTAAAATTACGTTATCTGCTAAAGCTTGCCAACGAATATAGTCTTTGTATGTTCTGTTTCTTTGCATTTTAGGACCATAAATTATTTACTGATATGTGGGGGCTCGGCACTTTTTTATCAACTATTTTTCACTCAACAATATATTATCTCAAGGATGCCTTGGAAGACGAATAACAGTACATTTTTGTGAAGTTTATTGTGTTATGTAGTTGGATAAAAAAGATATTGCTCTTGGCCGCATAACTTGTCATCATTCGAGAATGCAATTTAGCTATTGGATATCAACCAAAACTAAATTCCGTGCCATATGATATTGATTGAAAGAGGCTCTTAATTATGTCTCATAGTGAAAAACTTGCTTCGGCATTTAAATTGTTTAGTACAGATGCTGGTTCCACTATAAAGATAATGAAGAACCTTAGGATATGTGAAGATTGTCATATTGTAATGTGTGGTGTATCCTAAGTTACAGGAAGAAAAATTGTTGTGAGGGATAACATGAGATTCCACATTCCTTAATGGGAATTGCTCTTGTAATAATATTTTGTGACCAAGACTAGGTATATGTGGAGGTGAAAAACAGACATATTGGCGTTGAAGGAATAACTTTGATGTGGGAGTGACCATTTTTTGTCATCAGCAAATGTAAAGAATTGCTTTGTGGCTGCCTACAGATTAACTATCGAAGAAGGATATTAAAATTTTAAATCAACTGAACAGCTATTCACTTAACATGGAGATTGTCAATTTGTTACAGCAGAGGGTTAAAGATGTAGAAAGCAAGTGTAGAGAAATTTGTGTGTTAGCATTGGTGTCTATATGTATAGCCAACCAGAAGCTCAAAATAGTGTGCTACCAAAATATCAATCAGTTTTGAGGTTCTGTGGTATATCTACAGACACTTGTTTTACAATAATTATTCTCAGTTCAAAACTATCATAATACATTATATACTCTCTTTTTTCTCTCTAGTTTATAACATGTTCCTCATCAGGTTTGTGAATTTATATAGCATTGCTAAGATTGTGTTGCTTATGCTGAAAAAGTACATCATTAACAGTCTCAAATAGATTCTGTAACCAATAACTTTGACATCCTTTTCATTTGAAGCTTCTTATGCATTATTCCCCTTGTAGGAATAAACTCATGTTTTGTTAATCTTATCTGCTGATGGATTCACCTCTTCCAAAAGGAAAATTAGCTCATTTGTTAATAACTTTTTTACGGATTAATTTATTAATTAATAGATGATGTTACTTGTTAAACGTTATACGATGACTTTTTCATTAAACCATTTACTTTACAATGACTGGCTAAAGCTTTAGAAGGGTTGATTAGTTTTTCGGTTCTTAAAGTATGATTTTCCTTTGCGTAAAAAACAAGTATGATTTTCCTTCCTTAATTTCTTTTGTCATCTTTGAAAGTGTTTATGTCATTGAATATGATAGCTTGTCTGATATTATACAAGTGTTTAGATTATCCTAAAATTCTCAAGAATTTTCTAAAGAGAAGTATGACTCAAGATTATTTAGAAGCTTTCGATATTTTATGGTATATACATTTTCTAGATGCATTTTCAAATCTAAAACAATTTATGCATTTTCAATTTATTTTGAAAAGTTATTATTATTACTATTATTTTAAAAGATTTATTTGAAAGAAAGATTATTGTTTTAAAAGATATGTTATTAGTGTTACATTCTTAATTATAAGTCGTTTTAAAAAAAAAAACTTGTCTCAAATTATAATCAGTACTTTTTTCTATTGTACCATTAACTATTTATTGTGCTCTCTTCTTTTAATTCTTTAATTTATCTTTCTAATATATGAAAGATAAGTCAGTAATAGAACTCATAATTTCTCTTTTTTATACAACATTAATTACGATATTTCTTAACTTGTGTGAAACGATTTATAATTTAAGACAGGAGAGTTATTTAATAAAAGCACAATTAACTCGCGTTCTCGTATTTCCTTAGCTCGTGCTATCCTATCCTTGAGACACTATAAACTATTAATAGTTATACACTATAAATAACTATGATTGTACGTTTACATTTACATTTTTTTTGGGTTACCCATCTTATATGTATCAAGTTTCTAATGTTGATTAGACGTGATTAAACACAAGGTGAATTTCCCTCACCAAAATTATTTTATATGCAAGAGGAAAAGATTGAACGCCTAACCATTTGATTAAGGGGTCCATATCTCTAACTAGTTGGACCAAAATCAACTCATTGTAGGGATGTATACATTTACATTGTCATTGGATAGTAATTTAATTATATTTTGGGTCTTAACCATGCTTTTTTTTTTTGTCTTAATTAATTGTGTGTATGGAGAACACTTGTTGAAAGAGATAAACCCCTTAAATGGATCTACGTACCTCGAATGATTAGTGTTTGGCTTCGAATGAGAATACCTTAGGCAAACCAAAAAATATATAGTAATTAACTATTACATATAATAGATGCAACTCTTTGAAGAATTAATTGTTTCAGTCAAAGATCAAACTCATATAGTTTTGATTAATTTGATATTGACTAAAGTTTGTTAATTATTTGAGTCCAACTACAATCAGCTCAAATTATATAGTTTAATTCTCAAAACAAGATAGTATATGTTAGCCCATTCTCCTTAGAACTTATAATTTGTCTTACAATTGTTTAAACGACCTTCATATTTTCATGTCTTTAAAACGATATATCATATTATAGTTTTTTTTCTTGATAGATTTTGATCCGAAGTGATCGAGAATGGTTAGTCAAATTGGAATAGTGATCCATCAAGTTGAAAGTTAGGTAATCTGCAAACACTCTTATACTTAAGTCAGTAAGAGAAGAAGAGTGAGAAATACATTATGGCAGAAAGATTGTGTAGCTTACTTTGTAGTAAAATCATGTATTTATATGGTTGTGGCTATAGTCATTGGGGAGCCTCAACAAAGTCATTACGAATAGATAGTTTCAATGGAGGAAACCGACAATTGTTAGAGTCTGTTGATGTTGTAGGAGTTACGGCTAGCAAGGATCCTATGCATTAATGTAGTTGTTGGAATTTGTGGGCATTCTTGGCCTAGTGCAAAACATATTTCAAAGGATATTAATTAGCTAACTATTCTCTCCGTCCCTATATCTAAGCATCCATTTGATTTTATTTTTGTCCTTAAATGTAAACCCCGTTTCAAACTACTAGATGCATTTATTATTTTTTTCCTAAACATACCTCTAATTAATACTATTATCTTGTCTCGAAATATGAAAAGTCAAATTTAATACACAAACAAACAAAGGACAATTTTGTAATATTAACACACGACACATTAATTACAGTGACAACTTTTCTTAAGAAATGTGAAAAATGCAATAGGTGCCTACATTAAAGGACGGATGGAGTAGTAATTAACTCTAACTTTGAATATTTTGTCCTTTTTTCCTTATTTTTATTTTTATTTGGTTACATCTTTTTCTTCTTATTTTGTTCAAAAATGAAGGCATGCGTAACCAATAATGCGAGTATTATATTCTCATGCTGTCATGCATAACTTGCCTTTATTTGTTTAGGAAGGTCCATATTCTATCATTATATTATATTTGCAATAATGGTCTTTTTTCTGAAAAGATCGAAGTAACCGCCACATATTTAATTAGTTTCCCCTTTTAAATATATTTGTAGATGCTTCAAGCTTGTGTATTAGCTGGTTATGATAGGTATTAATTGTTTTGTTAATGTGGCAAACATCACAACCACATGGTGACAATGTCTATATATGAACAAATATTAGGCATGTATATTACTCATCAATCAATGTTTGCAAGTGCTTGAAAATTTACAATCGACGGATCATTATTCACATGTTGATCCACGACACAAACCAGTTTTATTCACCAAACCATGTGACATGACAGGTACCAATAGCCAAATCTGGTGCAACACTAGAATTAAACTGAACCAGTAGCAAAAACTTGTATCAAAACCAGCACCAAATGTCAATATAAACCATGGGTTCATGTTACTTTTAGCATTGAAAATTGTTTTTCTGCCTTCCAGAAGTTCCTAATAACACATGAAAATGTCTAAAATACCTTCAGCGGTAGTTAACCACCGTTGGCTTATAACTAGAAAACCGGCGGTAGTTAACTACCGCTGGATTTTTTTGTCATTTCCATGTGTTATCAGGAACTTCTGGAAGTCAAAAAAGCAAGCCTCTTTAGCATTAGCCATGGACTCCCTCCCTGTAGTTTATGATTCATGATAGTAACCATATTCTACAATGAAATTTTGGTGATGGAATGGAAATAAAAAAAAAAAGATCTGATTGATCCAGTAACAAACAACAACAGTAAATCAGTACCAAGTTGGAAAATAAGTACCAAATATTAATCACCACCAATTTGGAAAAAAATCAATACCAAGTATACACAAAACAAGCTGTAAATAAAAATCACTGGCTAAATCGAACATCATTTTCAGGGTTTATGAGCAGTTACATAGAGCAATAGTACCAAATTGATATAGCCAGTACAATAACATTACTAATGCAGTACAAAGTATCAGAAATTGGGTCCCCAATAATATTATGATTGAGCCTGTACATAGTGATATAAACAGATACACAATTGAAACAAAAACCAGTACCAAACAGAAACAGAAATAAAGTGATTAAAATATCGTACATAGTGATTGTATTTCAACCATTAGTGGGATCCACTGTGACATTGCATAAAACCAAAAGTAAACCTATATGTCGTGTTATGCATCTTGAGAAAAATTACAAAAGCAAACGCAAACCCCCCACACCCACAGTTTCTTTAACTATAAGTTATTAATAAATAAATAAAAAAACTGGTTTAAAGATTTGTAAAATCAAATCAAAGTTTCTTTCAAACCAAATAAAATTCGAAACATTTTTCACCTATTTATGGCACATCCTGCTGTCTCATATATATTTTTATCACCAATTTAATTGCTTTTACAATCTTAAATTTAATAACGACATTAGATCTTTCGTTGGTAAATTATATTGCCACAAGAATTTGTAAATTGTTAGAGCAATGGTGCAATGCAATCCTTTTCTTTTTTAAGGATAGTAGTTAAAAGCGAGCTCTACAATATCACATCACTTTAAAGTAGTTGGTGCAATGCTTACTAACCTAGGATGAGTCCAGAACTTACTTAACATATTGTTAAGGACGGGTTGCTTCTGCAAATAATCGTCCTACCTAGTCGTCGCAACAACAATCTCCTCCAATGGTAGAATTCGTTAACAACACGCTTTTTAAACTTAGTTGGTTATGATAGCATTATATATATTTTTTAACACAACTTTTGTTGAAGATGCTCTTAAATGAAGCGAGTATTTGGTTCAACTTCTTCCCATCGCAGCTGCACTTATAGCCTCTTCCCGTCGTGGAAAACAAGAAGCTACAAAGTGTAGCTTAACAAGAAATAGATGCTATGTGTAAAAATAATTTTTTTTTTATATATAAAAATGAGCTACTAATCCTTCAAAGCTACACATTCTTATAAGAAAACAAATTGCAAGATTGGTAATATTCCAATTGCATAAAATCATCAAAATAAAAACCCCTTCTAAAAAGTTACATAGACACAGACCCTAATACATCTGATTTTTTTTTTACTCAACCTTAATACATCTCATATAAAACTTATAATATAATAATAATCTAATATAAAATGAAAGCAATTAGACATTACAACTAAACCAAAATAAAAATACTAGAGACAAGACAAGCAGGGGTTGTTACATGTTACAATCAACTAGCACACAGAAGCAACCAAAAGCCGTTCATACATCATTTGTGATCAAAATTCACCAATCAATACATTAACATATGATCAGAAGAAGCCATGATTGATTGTTGATTAACAGGAAAAGTGTTCCATGTGTCCAAGAATCCACAATCATTGAACAATTGATCTGTCTCCTGAAAAAGTGAGTTACTTGATTCAATGTAATGAATAATATCATTAAGTGATTGCAACCTGTGGCTAAGTTCAGCCATTTGAACCCTAAGAATAGCATTTTCAGATTCCACGTTTAGGTACATCTGAGTAGTTACCCCAACGTTTGTGCTTATTTGAATGTTCTCTTTTTTCAGCTGTTCAATTTGGTTGCTTAGATCTTCCATGTGTTGTTGTTTTTTCATCCTTGATCTTCGTGCTGATTCTCGGTTGGATTGCATTCTCTTCCTCTTCTTTTGATCTGTTATGTTCACCTGCATGTGGTTATGATCTCCCTCTGATCCAGAGTTTTGAAGAGAGCTTGTGCCAGATGAATAAGTTCCACCAGGAGAAGCCATATCAAGTTCGCGTGTTGCGATCTTTGATATTACTGATGCGGCCTCAATTGCAGTTGCGTACGTTGTGATTGTTAAAAACTAAAAAACTTTGATGTCGCGGCTTTAGATCGTGGTAATAGTACTATTTTTCTAGCTAGGTAGTTTAATTGATTATGTTGATAGAATAAATGAAACTAAATTTGTATTGGAAAGAAAGAAAATAGGTTAATTAATAATTCATGAGAAAATATAGAACCAGTAGAGGAAAACAACAGAGAAAGATTGAACTAAATGTGTCCTGCGTCTGAGAGTGGAGTTTATCATAGAGATCTCACAGATTACTGGAGTCATTTGTGTTTTTTTCAATCATTCATAACTATATCAACAAAAGAAATTAAAATTGATTTGTGCAGGTTAAGACTTGTAAGAGAAACAGTTACAAATCAAAGTTTGAAAGGGCTTAGAGGGTTTTAAGGAAGTTATGGATGGTTTAGGAGGTATATATGAATATGAGATGGTTAATTGGTTATATATATGAAGAATAAAATTCTTGTTCTAGAATTTTCAAAAGGGTGTCAAAGACTATGGGCGGAAGGATAGACTCTAATTTAGGGAAATAAAGAAGAATATGCAAATGGAAGAGGGGGATGAGTTTTGACCAATTTTTAGAAGAGATGATAAGAAGAGAAGGAAAGAGGTTTTGATGGGATTCAGTAGTTGAATTTATAGAGAAAAATTATTGTGCCCATGGGAATTATTGAATTAAAATAAAATAAAAAATTGGACAATGGGTGGTTGGTTTGGTCATTACTAATGGTGTACTGCATAATTAAAACAAAAAATACAAAATACAGATAGAAAAAGTGGGGCTAAGGGATCTGCATCCAATGCTTGTTATTACTAACATTTCATATTTTATAATTTAATTTATTGTAGGATTGAGTGTGGTTGGAATTGGAATTTTAAACGTTGATGGTCACCTATTCACAGCACACCCTTCAATCGCTATTATAATAAAAAATCAACATTTTAAGTTTATTTATTAAATGATGTGTGTGGTTTATACATAATGTATTTGAATGAATTTAAAATGTAGATTTTTGCTTATAACAGTAACCGGAGGATGTATACATATATCTTAAGAGAGAAAGAAACAAAAGAGGGTGATGTAATAAATGTAATGATTCGATAGTGTGATAGGAATAGAGATATAAAAAAGAGCAACGCTATAACCCACGAATAGGGGTGGAAATGGCTTAGGCCAGGCCGGGCTTTGTAAGGCCTAAGTCTGACCTACTTCAAAAATTATAGCCCTGAGTCTGGCCTATTACCCGTCATAGGCTCATTTGCAAGGCATGGCCAAAACTTATTAAGGCCTAAAGCACACAAATATGTTTGTTACTAAATAATGAATTCTTACGAATGTCTAATCACACCAATATATCAGCTACTAAATAACCAATCATATGAAGGTTTGTGTTTATGAAGAAAAAAAACTTTAAAAATATCAATAATGGAAGATATATTATATATGAAAAGCTTAATAGGCCAGTCTGACGGGCTTAATAGGCTTTTTTGCTAGCCTTAGCCTGACCTGTTTAATTAAATAGGCCTTATAAAAAGCTTGAGTCTAGCCCTGTTAATAAACGAGTTGGGCCGAGTTAGGCTTTAAATAGGCTAGGTCGTAGGCCCCTGTCGGACGGTCTGGCCTGTTGCCACCCCTACCTACGAAGGGATTTCCACGAATACCACGAACTATAGTATTGCTCCGTATCAGTTTCTATTTATTTTATAATTAAAAAAGATCTAGGAGTTTGACGCAAAACATTGGTGGGTGGTGTGTAATTCTTAGTATTTGTTGATTAGTTTTTGTAGTAACAAACATTAACCTAGGAAAAAAATGAGGTATTGAATCGAATGATAGACAATGGAAGAGTGCTATTAACATTTTTTATTGGATTAAATTAATGCAGATCTTACATTTTACAAGTGGATCTCACATGTTCCTTTCAAAAACAAAAAAAGTATATCTTACCTAAAGTGATAAGTGATGAAATCAATGTAGATTTCATTCAATGAATAAGTGAATGATGGAAAAGATTGATGAAATCAAGGTAGACTTCATTCAACAAAATAAGTGGATGGTTTTATTAACTAGTGCTAAAAACATTTATTAAGGATTTAAAAATTTAAATAATTTATAAGTTTTATGCTAAAAAAGTTACATTTTAAATTTTTAATGTGTTAAATGCATTATTTTTATGACAAAATTTTCTCTTTAGTCTTCTTAAAAGTGTCCTTAGACCCTTGTTAGTTTTTCCCCTAAGAGAATTATATAAAAAATGTTGAAAAATGAGTTTTTTTTGTAATATAGACAATGATGTGTTGTTTTAATATTGTGACAACCTGAACCCGTGAGCCAGAAAGGAAGGGACTTGGAAAGCATTAGACAGCATGATAATGGCCATTCCTACTATTCACGTGCACGCGTACCTCTAAAAACAAAGCAATTATGCATTGAGAAAAGTTAAATAAATTATAGTACTATATAAAGCTTTTACTTTAACAGTTAACACCATAGAGTGGTTCAAGTCATAAGAAATTTCTTATAAAAAAAATGTGATTAGAAATTTAAATAAATAAGATGTTATGTCAAAAAAAAAATTAAACAAGTTATTAGAATTCGATTTATATCGTTGGGTGTGAAAAAATTTATACAAAAAGGAAAAAATTTACCTTGTATTCCTAACAAAAAATTTGGTGGAAATTAGTCGTTGTTTAACGGCTGTAAAAGCCATGATAACCAAAAATAACTTTTACTCTTTCTAATATTTAATTTAGGTTGTTTCGTGAACTTAGCTCAGTTGGTTGGGACATACATTATTATATGTAGAGGTCGGGGTTCGAACCCCAGACGCCTCACTTATTCACCTTGAAAAAAGTGAATTCTAGTCACTATGCTACTAGGCTACTTGACAAAAAAAAAACTATGTTAATTAAAACATAGTTGTTTGCTTAAATATAATTGGCAAAAAAATTAACAAAATGTAATTAGTAAATGAGATCATGGAAAATATAAAAAGGTTAAAATGCTAAATATTTTAATGATACTATTTATTAAATATTATTATTAAAAGTTATAACCTTCAAAAAAAATTATAATCAAGTGATTTGTACCTATTTCGGGAAGAAAAAAAAAGTGATTTGTACTTTGAATTGAACTATTTAAGTACCAAATGTAAGTAGGTTCATTGTGATATATACTTTTATAGCTTGATTATCATTTGGCAAATCTTACCAAATGGCAACGCAGTATGATGTTGATTTGCTACTATTTTTTAGGTTGGACCACTTTTAAATTTTTCATTTGTAATTTTTATTTATCGATAGAATATGCTCTTGGAATCTTAGGTAAAGAAGGGTAGTTGCAGATTTTTATTAGAAAGAATAATTTCTCCTTTCTTATTTGTTACTCGTAGACGTCTGAGAATTTTCTTCTTCTTTATTAGTGCATACTGTACTTTTGTGTGTTATTTTAATTTGTTATATGGCCAATCACCAATTGTGAATTTTTTTTTTTTGTCAAAATAAATGGTGATTGTTGAGAGATCAGCAAAAGCTTTTGACCTATCTGTCTCTCACAATAAATTCAACATACTATACCTCAATTCCAACTTTGTGATTATTATTTTGCCATGTATGAGAAATTGAAGTTTATATATAAAATAAAAGAATTCTTATATTATGGGACTCTTCATTTTGTGCATCTACCTTTCTTTTGAGATCTATTACATAGATATTTAGAAGCCATTAATTATAGCCGTCGTATTTAATTTTTTTTGAAACAATAGCCGTCGTATTATAAATGGTTTTTTTTACCATATAAATTTGTCTCATTTTTTTATAAATTTAAACATGAAGATAGTATTTATTAATTTCTTTTTTTACCAATGCACTCATTTATCTATATAATTTATCTAATTTTCCAATTATGACTATTTACAATTGTAGATACTTTTGAGGGAGACTGCAGTAGAATAGACACATTTGATTAAGGACAATCGCACAAGTGAGTTTGGATGTCACATTTTTGTTTAAATTTTTATTTTAAGAGGCAAAAATGAGATATATTACCAAATTAAAGTGTTTTTTCTAGCACAAGGTGTACTAAGGAGAAGACAACAAAAACCACAGCGTATTTACAAACAAAACCTGTACAAAAAGTAAAAGCAAGAAAATAATTTTTTTATCTAAACTTTTAAAACGGATATCCATCTAAGACTCACAATACCTAATCATTTCTTAAATATTGATCTTCTCGCATATATATATGTTGTTCAACAATATCTCATATTTCATCGAAGTGAAGTACTTCTTCCTTGCACTTCATACATTATCACAAATCACTTGTTTAGAATTGAAGAAAGGGGAAAAAAGATGCAAAAGGTGGTTCTTGGTCAAAAGATGACCTAAAGTCACCCATGTTTGATGAGTGAAAAATAAAATAAATTTAGAGAGAAATTGAAGTTTCTCTCACTAAAAAACTAGATAGCGTTATTGTTTTAATGTGTATTTCGTAATCTTTAAATTTTTGTATTTTTTCAATCTCAGCCCTCTTTATGTTCTAATTGTGTTGTTTTAATATAACATTAATTCTTTGACCTTTTTAAAAAAGTACACTTCAAATACAATAATCTTTAAATTACAAAAATATTAGTAGAGTAAATCAATTAATAAACCATTCTAAAGACAACATATTCTCACCTTTCATGAATGAGATCCACTATCAAACAAATATCAATGCCTAAGCCGACATTTGACCGGCAAAATAGATCAATATTACAGATTAAAATACAACTATATGAATGAATCTTATAATGCAATAAGCACATGGTTCCAGTTGTGTATGTGTTGCTCAAAAAAGAATGGAAAAAGTTTCCCGACCAAAATCCAGTGCGGTGGTCATGTACAGCCTACCTATTTGTTGCTGTTTAATTTCTTTAATTAGGATAACAATGCTCCCTCTACTTTTTTATTATTTGAAATTTATATTTGTCTCCTAAAATTTAAGTGAAACTCGCTTTATCAAGGAAAAAAAGGTTAATAATTGGTTGTGATCAGTTTCACTTAAAATAAAATTAAGTAAAACTCACATAGAGTAATTTGGTAAAATATATTTGAATTCAATTTTGTTTAATAAAAAAATATGTTGAAATGAATATATTATTAGTACTCTTTTAGTTTGTGACCAACAGAATATACATTTGTAATTGTAAAGCATAATCAATGTATACCATAATTTAATATATATTCACATTTAAACCATGAACCTTAGCTTGTTGCTTAAAAGAATCTATATCCTATATCTCTCACACTCTACCAACTCAATGATATTTTTTTTGCAGACTTTTAATATTACATATGTGACGAAAAGGTACAAGCCACCTATGCAAATAACCTTTTTCTAACCAACTTGCATCACTTTGAGTCTTCTCGTTTTCATCTTTATGTAGTTTCTACGAAGCTTCAATGTTAACAACACACGTTCGTCCATGTTACAAACAAAATACGTATATAGTATTATAAATATAAACCTTCTTGCTTAAGTTATTGCCACCAGCGCCAGCCAAATTTTACACCACTTGTTAAAAGACTTTTGACTCCTTCTACTTCTTACGGAATTCACAAGTTATAGGAATTAGCAACACTATTCACGTGGTAGAATGAGTGATAATAATTTTATACCAACTAGACTAAGTTATATGGCTGCTTCAGTTTCATATATATTTCCTTTGACTAATTAATAATCTAAATGCATGAGTATCTTTAATTTGTTGTCAAAAAATTAATATTCTCCATTTGGATCTATTATTTACAAATTTACTTTATAGTCAATTTAGCTCACACGTAATATTCTTAAAAATGTCAACTTATTAAATAAATAAATATCAATATTTTGAGGGTTTCCGCTTGAAACACCTTAAATCACACAAAAATTATTCTTAGGGTGTGTGTGTGTGTGTTTTGTGAGTTACACGATAAAGAAACAGACTTCAGCCATATATACTTCGTATGTGGCAAATAAGCTATTGCAAAAGTTTAGCCATATTACTTATCAGCAATTAAGCTTTGCAACCAGTTAAAACACCTTAAACCCTATTGAAACTATTTTGCCTCTGTTTAGAAGACCTAACGTTCTGTATTATTTTTTTGTTTTGGGTTTTATACGTTCTATAACTATCTCTAAGCATTTTTTTTTATTAATGTAGATACGAATTAAGAACAATTTCTATGGTACACACGATAATTTGACATATATTAATACATTTGGTCGTTAAACAAAGACGGATGTATGTGTTAGCTTGTGTGGGTTTATGCTTGCACAAACTATTTAGAATTTGTTTTTTTAGTAGTATAATATAGTAAAAAAAAATATTATCATGTACAATGGATGTATGTGTTAGCTTGTGTGGGTTTGTGCTTGCACAAACTATTTAGAATTTGTTTTTTTAGTAATATAATATAGTAAAAAAAATAATATTATCATGTACAAATTTTGACCAAATGGTCAAAATGACTCACACCTCTCACACAACCTTTCTCTTTTGGCCTCCCTTGTTTTGACCAAATGAAAAAAAATCATTTAATGTTTTTAGAATATGGATAAATATAGAGGACAATTATAATGTATATGTATGCTTTCAAAATAAAATGTAATATATATATAGAGCATTCACTTTTCAAAATTTAAGTGATTTCAAAAAAAAAAATCATTGTCATTAAATGGGTCTTTTTCTCAAAAAAAAATAAAATTATTTCATATCATTTTAAGTTATAATAACTAAATATTATTTACCAAAGATGTCAACCAAATAAAATTTAACTTTTTCTGAATTACATTACTCATAATAGTGAATATTGAATATTTTTTATGATAAAATATAAAAATTAGTATGATGCCAATTAACAATGAAATTTTTTTTCTTATGAAATGATATTTCTAAAAATACGGAAGTCCATAAATTGTTATTTGATTTATGAATCAAATGTACCGGTACATATCAATATATGAATGTTGTGTAGAAACTCTCTAAATTAAATTACAAACATGGTTGAATTAGGGAAATTGATAATTAGGAGGCATTTGTACCAAAAGATAACCTAATATACAAAGGAACATATGGAACAGTCACAGCCCAAATCGTCTACAACGAAAAGATGGCTGCATGTAGCATGTTTGGATTTGGGTGACAAGCTCCAAAGTTCAGATTCATAACAACATTACATGGTTTCACTACCACAAAAAAAAGAGGTGATATTTCATGTTTAAACTTCATTTAAATATAGATATTGTTTTAAAAGACAACACAAAGTTTATTTATAAGGAATATATCAACGGATAAAAACAATACACATAATTGTAAAATCCAAGCCATTTGTGAGAACCATAATTCCTACCGTTAGAAAATCCTAAATTCACACAATCAAGTAAACTTGAGTCATTAATAAAAAAACTAAATGGTTGTTTGTTAAAGTAAAATTTTGAGATTTTAACCTTCTCATTTTTTCAAGGGTTGAGATCACTCCGACATTCAGTTCTGACGGCATGAAATCCATTTCCCCATTCGAGAGCTATCATTTAGAAATGCAATCAATATGGAGCAAAACTTACATGGTCAAGAAGCATATATAATTTGGATTTAGGCATACACAATTGATAAAAATTACAATCATTTTTTACTTTTTATCAATTACAATCATTTTTTACTTTTTATCAATTGTGTGTGGCTAAATTCAAATCATTGTAATCAAATTTAAGGAAACAGCTTATAAGCATTGAATATTTCAAAGAGTAAAGAGACAATTACCCCCTGAAATTGTAAGTTTCATCAATTATCTGAAATTAACAAAACTTCAATTACCCTCTTGAAATTGCACAACGTTAATCAATTTACCCCTTCCGTCAAATTTTTCTGTTAGTCAACATAACGTTTTGCAAATACCCCCAGAAGTTTTGCACTTATGTGCAAAATGCCCCTTGAACTTGATTTTTTTCTTCTTCTTGTATTTGACTCAAAAGATATTAAAGGCAAGCAATTAACATTTAGTTTTATGTTGGGTCAATTCCCATCACATTATTCTGCACCATAATCAAAATTTATTTGTTTAATCTATTTATTTGTTGTTTTCTTTCTTTTTTGATAGCAAATCTTGTTAATTTTTGAACTACTCATTAACCATTTTTGTTGTATGGTATGATGAGTAGCTGTTTACTATTGATCTCAAATGCTCCAAAAACATAACTCGTCCTTTCATGACATACCTCCTTGTGCTCACTCCCTGCAATAAAATCAATCAAATCGGTCCTTAAATTTCTAAAATTTTCAATCAAACCAGTCCCTAAATCATTACACTCAATATCAAATCAATCCTTAAAAGAGTGGTAAAATTGGAAAAACATAAAAAAATTGAAAGTGAAAAGTTAAATCTAAAATTTGTCGCATTTCGACCAAATTGGTCCTTGTACTTGTGACCGACTGGATGACACGTGTACAACACAGCACAACATGCAGGATGACACCTCAGCATCACTAATGGAGATATTGGACGGAGAGATAAATTTGATGGACGTTTGTTAAATTCAAGGACGAATTTGATATTTTGATAAATTGGGGGACGAATTTGGCTGGTCCGTGCAAATTTAAGAATGAATTTGATGATTTACTCTATTCTTAATCTTTCATGAAACACTCTCGTATTCTTATACGAACTTTGGTATTTGTACTCCTTCTGTTTTAGATGAGTGTTACTTTAGTAACAAAAGAAATGTTTTAAAATGAATATCACTCTACATTTTCGATTCAACTTTATTTCTTTAGA
>Ga0228710_1000258_pt1 | contig 57678 bp, 53 predicted proteins | sample MedpolnodulmetaG_FD_177995 | JGI IMG/M metagenome (GOLD analysis project Ga0228710, IMG submission 177995) | Root nodule microbial communities from Medicago polymorpha collected in Santa Monica, California, United States - pink nodules | ecosystem: Host-associated > Plants > Roots > Nodule... | reverse complement strand
CTTGCAAGAATGAATTGAAAGGAAAGATTCAATACAACTTTGTGATTTCTCACCAAAAATGGAAGAATCAAGACTTCTATCACTCTCACTCTATGAAGACCAAGCCCTATCTCTCTCTCTGAATATCCAAGTATATTTTTCTATCAAAATAAAAGCATGTCTTGAGAAATGATCAAGGGCTCTATTTATAAGATTTCTCATCTGCATCAACTCGCCTCGCGAGTTCTTCTTGCTCGCCATGGCGAGCAAAGCTTTCTTCCCCATTGGGTTTGTGCCACATCATCCTGGGGAGGCCAAACCGCCCTTGCTCGCCTCCCAAGTGATTTCACTCGCCATGGCGAGTAAAACCATGCTTCTGCCTATTTTTTCCTTTTGGTAACTCGCCATGGCGAGTTGGTGGCGAGCTGGTGGCGAGCAAACATGCCTCTCTGCCTATTTTTGCCTTTGTTAGCTCGCCATGGCGAGTTGGACTACTTGGGAGGCGAGTAAACATGTGGTTCTGCCTATTTTTGCCTTGTTGCACTCTGTTGCTTGTTTTCCATCTTTGCTCAGTGCCTTGAGTCATTTTCCTGCAAAATTAAGTAGAGTAAGATAGGTAAAGCATAAAATGATTAAAATCAATTATCTCTCAGTTTTTTCCTGAATAACTTGTAAAACAAGTTATAAAAGTGCCATAAATTGTTATTAGAATTACTACTTCCTGGCACTTATCATATACCCTAATTCTTAATATCCTTGATAAATCAATCAAACATGTCGTAGATCCGTTCATATTCATGTTCAATGTTTTGTTTGCTTCCCGCTATTGATTCATAATTGTTGAACATGTTTTATGAAATATGTTTTTTGTTTAGACCTATTTTTCCAACACAAAATACTCAAATTATTCCCCAGTATTTCAATACTTGAAACAAATTAGTCTCTCTGTTGATTCAAAATATAACGTGAGAGAAATTAATTCGTGTCTTGTTTGAAAATTCGTGTTTTAGTTTAAATATTATTTTGAGTCGCAAAATATTGTGAGGGACCAACTTAGATCTTTAATTTTAAATTTAACTAGTTTTAACTCATTCGATTCTTCCATAAAGTGAAAGTAATTTTAACCTCAAATTTATGTGTATACGCGCGTATTATTTTACGATTCAACTATTAAACATAGTATCAATACAAATCTACCAAATACCAATCCAATTCAAATAATTATATATTATTGATAGTTACATTGATGAAATTAGCAAGAAGGCAGGTGAAAGTTGGGTAGATCATGTATTCACCCATTAGTTGAATTGGGTTAGCTTGATCATCTCATCCTTGTGAGGATTGAATAAGAAACATGTAAGAATGTGTTTATATATGAAGAGAGAAAGAATCATAAACCCTAACACTGCATAGCAAGGATAAAACCAATAATATTGCACTTGCCTTGTTCACTTGTACTTAGGATATGGAACACAAAGTGTGTGTAACTGGAGCTTCAGGCTTCTTGGCTTCTTGGCTTATTAAGCGACTTCTTTTGTCTGGATATCATGTCATTGGAACAGTTAGAGATTTAGGTAAAATGTATTTTGCTTTATGATGACCAAATGTATATTCACTTTTCACATTTAAATACATTTAACATATGTATGACATTTTTATATATACTTGTAGGTAAGAAGCAGAAAGTTGAACATTTATGGAAGTTGGAAGGAGCAACAGGAAGACTCGAACTGGTCCAAGCTGATTTAATGGAAGAAAATAGTTTCGACAACGCGATCATGGGATGCAAAGGTGTCTTTCACATTGCCTCTCCAGTACTCAATCATATATCAGATGATCCTAAGGTGTGATATTTCATTTATATTATTCATAGGTATCTCTATGTCACAACCTATAAGCTCATACATTAATCATAATCCTCACATCATGGAGACTATACATAGTGAAATAAGTGATGATACTTTGATTAATATCTAGTATGATTATCAATTTTTGTCCAAAACACAGGCAGAAATCTTGGAACCAGCGGTCCAAGGTACGCTAAATGTTCTGCGTTCTTGTCGAAAGAATCCAGCCCTTGTTCGAGTAGTGTTAGCCTCATCGTCTTCAGCTGTTAGAGTAAGAGCTGATTTCGATCCAAACATACCAATAGACGAGTCATCTTGGAGCTCATTGGAATTGTGTGAGAAACTCCAGGTACACATTTCCTTAACTAATCATATATGTTTATAAGATTTTGATTAGCATGTACTCAATCTAAAAATGATTTATACACATGATTAGGCATGGTACCCGATGTCAAAGACAATGGCAGAAAAAGCAGCTTGGGATTATTGCAAAGAGAATGGAATAGACTTGGTGACAATTTTACCATCATTCATAATTGGACCTAACTTGCCAATAGATTTATGTTCCACTGCATCTGATGTGCTAGGCTTGTTCAAAGGTACATGCACACAAATGTTTTAGGCTTAATTTGATTGATATATTTTGTAAAAATTATATGATTTAACTATAGTGCTAATTAAACTAACAGGGGAAACTGAGAAATTTCAATGGCATGGAAGGATGGGATATGTTCATATCGATGATGTTGCACTTTGTCACATCCTTCTTTATGAGAACAAAGCCTCTCATGGTAGATACCTTTGCAGTTCAAAAATAATGGATAATGATGATTTGGTTGCCATGCTAGCTGCTCGTTATCCTGGTTTTCCCATTCCCAAAGGGTTGGTTCATTCTTCCCATTACCTTAGCATAGTTATTATCTATATATATTTGACACTATAAAAATAAAATAAAAAATGCACATGCATTAAATCAAATTAGATCACGTAGATATTTGTGGACATATTTAGAAATAAACTTAAGAAATGGTACTTAATACTATGATTTTATTTGATTGGATAAACGTGTAAAAAAAAATAAAAAATACATCATCAATATATAAAAATTAATCACATTACAATATTGGAAACTAGAAAATGTAAACACACCTTAGAAGAAAAGAAAAAACTAATGTGTATTTATTTGGTTTTCAGGTTCAAGAAACTAGATAGACCACATTATGAACTAACCACTGGAAAGCTGGAGAGTGTAGGATTCAAGTTTAAATCTGTTGAAGAAATGTTTGATGATTGCTTTGCATCGTTTGTGGAGCAGGGTCATCTCACTCTTCCTCACCAACCCCGTGTTGTAATCTAATTCTCAATGTTTCAAGCACCTTATATAGTATATAGTAATAAATATGCAACATTAATGGGCATAATCACTTCTTGGACCAAAGTAAAAAGACAAAATCACTAATAATATTTTTTTTCTTCCAAATATCATGAATTGTTTTGTGTGCTGACCTTTTTTTTTTTGCTCTAGTGTTTAGTTGAATGAATAAATTGAGTTAAAAACAGCGTACTATAGTTTAATGCACATAGTACGTGTACATCAATCTAGTATAATTTGTTTAACAAAATGAAACTAATATTTTCAAAACACAAAATTTATGAAACGATGAGAATTCGATATATGGATGAAACAATTTTTGTTTGGTTAACCCCAAAAATACTAAATTTATCCTTAGAAATAACACATTTTTTAAGGGGGCTTAGAAATAATACATATTAGAAGTATTTATCTAACTTGTTTAAACTAGTTCAACTTTCTGAATTTTGAAATACTTTTCAAAATAATCAAATGTGTGCAAAGATGTTAAGGAATATTGAAGGGTTCAAAAGTCAATTTGCGAAAATTCTACACTGCAAGATATCTGGATTTTCAAAATAAAATAAACCCAAAGTTTCTAATTTGTTGACTTTCTTATTATTAAGCAATTAGTAAAGGAAAAAACATTTGAAGACAAGTTCTAGGAATTCTTATGCAGAGAATCTCTTTCTATTCAAAATAAATTGTGTGATGTGTACTTTTCTTTATATTATTTCTCAAGTTTATTTTTATGACATAGATGAGATTAACAAAAATGATATTTATAGACCAAGTTTGGCCATAAAATTAAAGTTGTCGATCATTTCTCACTTTCCTAGCAATTTTGAGAAAATTGTATTAAGCTTCCTCTAAACCAATAATAGTTCATTACAAACTACTTACACAAGAAATTCTAATATGAGCCACTTTCAAATATGGTCTACCATGGACTAATACTTAAAAAATGTTTAAAACTCCAATGACAACATACGTCATCTCTTGGTAGGAGATGTTAATGGTCCTCTTTAATTGATATCAGTTTGATTAAAACAACGGAAAATAAATATGTAGCTTGTATTGAATCAATATCAATCAAGTCATTGTCTTAGCCGTAAATATGAATAGTTTCATCGACGATCGTTAAATTTTTTTATAATTTTAAGTACCGAACAGTGGTGGACCACTTATAAAGGTGGTCCACTAAAGAACTTACCCCATTATAAAGTTTCTATTTTTATCACACTCTTGAACCCTAGGACCATTGATTAATGGGCATGATCCCCTACCATTCAAACCAATCTAAATTTGTACCAAGAAGCTTCATGGCAACAGTGACATTCATTATGTAGAAACAAATTGACTTTTGGGAGTAAACTCTAAGGAATTTTCCTTGAAAATGTTAATACTATCTAAGATCTTTTTTCATCCAAAAACCAAAACACACGCTAATAACTCACAAGTCAAAACTATGATCTTTGTCCCTTACTATAATTTCCAAAACATTTCCTAAAAAGGTTAGTACTATAACTAACCTTCTTATATAAGTGGTCACATTCACAAAGCCTAACTAGTAATTCTCTCAATGCTTAAAAACTAAAAAGGTTTTTAATTCAACCCCAAGAATATGGATCAAGAGTTTTTCAATGCAATTAAGAATAATGACATGACCACATTTTCAAGCATAGTGAAAGAAAGAGAAGGAATTCTCAACCAGAGAACTGATGATACATTCAGCACTCCATTGCACCTTGCTTCCAAGTATGGTTGCATTGAAATGGTGTCTGAGATTGTTAGATTATGCCCTGACATGGTGTCTGCTGAGAATGAAAACATGGAAACTCCAATTCATGAGGCTTGCAGACAAGAGAATGTTAAGGTCTTAATGTTGCTTTTAGAAGTCAATCCCACAGCTGCTTGGAAGCTTAATCCTACTTGTAAAAGTGCTTTTTTTGTGGCTTGTAGCCATGGTCATCTTGACTTGGTAAACCTCTTGTTGAATCTATCTGAGATTGTGGAGCCAGGAGCGGCAGGGTTTGATCAAGCCTGTTTTCTTATTGCTGCATCAAGAGGTCACACAGGTGAGCATAAAGAGTTTTCTTTACTATGCTTGCATGTTTTTTTAACTCTATTATCAACTTTACCTTTTTAAACTTATTTTTGCGAGGTAATTAACTACTATTTAGGGAGATATTAACTTAAGGCGGAAATGTAATTTTTGGTTGGTTGTATATTTCGATTGCGCGAGTTAGGTAAACATGTAATCTAATTGATACAATCAGATTACACTGTTAATTAAACGTAAAAGTTTTAACGCCTGGAGCCTACGTGGGTCTAAGCTGGTGTCAACTTAAGCCACCTAAGCAAGCTGATAGTTGTGTGGCCACTTCAGGTTGCCAAATTGGTTAAGTCAACATCAACTAAGACTCACGTAGCCTATAGGGTTAAAAATTAGATGGTTAATAGACAGCGGAATTTGATTGTAGAAATTGAGATACATAAGGACTAAAATTGCACAATGTTAATATCTGTGGACAAAAAATGAAATTAACCTCAACTTTAATCACTAATAATACAAAAGGTGTTGGATTGGAAATTCAATATAGTTGTATAAGATATATCCTAAACTGTTGACTGTCTATGCAGATATTGTTAGAGAGTTGTTGAACAGGTGGCCAGATCTTTCTCAAGTGATCGACGAGAATGGGAATTCAGCATTGCATCATGCTTGTAATAAAGGACACCGAGAGACTGTATGGATCCTACTAAAACGCGATTCAAATGTTGCTTTACAATACAACAACAATGGTTATACACCATTGCACCTTGCAGTAGTGAATGGAAAAGTCTCGATCCTCGATGATTTTGTGTCAGGAAGTGCTGCATCATTTCATTATCTCACAAGAGAAGAAGAGACAGTATTTCATTTATCTGTGAGATATGGATGCCATGATGCTTTGGTTTTCTTGGTGCAAGTTTCCAACGGTACAAACCTATTGCACTGCCAAGATAGATATGGCAACAGTGTCTTACATCTTGCAGTTTCAGGCGGTCGCCATAAGGTGAGAAACTGATGTGAGCTCTAAACATATTTAAATAGTGTTTTAGCTGTGCAACGTACAGCGGGATAATTTTAGCTTATTTATATTCATATTGCATTTTCGCAGTGAAAAGACAGTAACTGCTGTAATATGACCGACTGGAATGATGTAAATGACGAAAAGTATCAATTAAAAATTTTCGAACGTTTACTTGTTTGCAATCATGATAAATGAAAGTAAACAATATATCATGCAACAAATACTGTTTGTAGTATATGGCTTTAGTACATATTCTTTCTCAATTTTATTTTGTTCAATATCCAAGGAATATTTATGGTTATGGTTTTATGATAATTGTAGATGACAGATTTCTTGATCAACAAGACAAAGCTGGATATTAATACTAGGAATAGTGAAGGGATGACGGCACTTGACATTCTTGATCAGGCTATGGACAGTGTAGAAAATAGGCAACTACAAGCCATATTTATCAGAGCTGGTGGTAAAAGAAGCAACCGATCTTCCTCGTTTTCACTTGAACTAGACAAAAACAATTCTCCCTCGCCAGCATATAGGCTTTCTCCATCTCGAAGGTTTATCCCTAATGAAATGGAAGTGCTAACTGAAATGGTTTCTTATGATTGTATAAGCCCTCCACCAGTAAGCAAAAGCTCTGAATCTAGATCGCCTCAGCCTCTGGTAAGTGAGAGATTTGAGAATGGAACCTATAATCCATACTACTTCTCGCCAACAAATTTAGTGAAACAAAAGCATCATCATAACAAAGGAAAAATTGAAAATGTGAATCATACTAAGAGGAAACACTATCATGAGATGCACAAAGAGGCATTACTAAATGCAAGAAACACCATTGTATTAGTGGCTGTTTTGATTGCCACTGTAACTTTTGCTGCTGGTATTAGTCCACCTGGTGGTGTGTATCAAGAAGGACCAATGAGAGGCAAATCAATGGTTGGTAGAACATCAGCTTTTAAGGTATTTGCAATAAGCAATAACATAGCACTCTTCACCTCTTTATCTGTAGTTATTGTTCTTGTTAGTATCGTTCCATTTAGAAGAAAACCACAAACGTTGTTGTTGATCATTGCTCACAAGGTTATGTGGGTAGCTGTGGCCTTCATGGCAACTGGCTATGTTGCAGCTACATGGGTGATTTTGCCACATAATCAAGGGATGCAGTGGCTTTCTGTTTTGCTACTAGCACTTGGTGGTGGCTCCCTAGGCACAATCTTCATTGGTCTTAGTGTGATGCTGGTTGAACACTGGCTTAGGAAATCCAAGTGGAGAAAGAAAAGAAAGGAAAGCGGGGATGGAGCTGCTGAATCAGATAAGGAAAGTGAAAATTCAGATTTTCAAAGCTCTTATCTACAGGGTTATCATTCATATTGATTATTTTTTTGGCTCCTAAATTGAAAATATTATGTGCTATGTGTAAAAAAAATTTACATTAATATTAATGTTAGTTATGTATATTCCAAAATATTTCCTAAAACTATTTCACAAACCAGAATCAGAACGAAGAAATTCTAGCATGCTATACACACTACTCTAAACCACTAACTGCATATCTTATCGCGATATTTACCAAATTAATCTTATCTTGTCTATTTTTAAGCATTCAAAATTTGTTTTAATTGAAGGCACTTTCAGTTTTTGAGGTATTATTATCAGTGACAGTAATGTTTAGGCCACTAGTTTTACCTTTTCCTAGTCATCAAAGTCATTTGCTACCGATTTTTTCCCGCGGAATGCTGTAATTTTGATTGTTCAATTTTTTGGAGTTGCTATACCTCATATGTAGAATTGAAAGTTCTACAATTAAGCAGAAACGTCGAAAGCTGACCCGTCTTAGGAACACAATATATAACTAATGTAATCAACATTGCTTAGTCTTAGGAACACATAATATATAAACTATTGCAGTGCTTCAATCAGAACAGTTATAAAAGAGAAATCTATGACTTGAACACAAATAGTTCAATACAGTACAAAAACCATAATGAAATCAAAGTGATCCTAAACTTTCTAGTAGAAATGGGAAAAAAGTTCAAATGGTAATAATTTTTTTAACATTTACGTTTACAAGATCCAGAAATCAAAAACCCTTTGACCACTTGATTAATGGCCATGGTTCCTTACCATTCTAACCTATTTAAGTTTGTTGCTACTGAGAGTCTTCATGGCAACAGTGACATTGATTATGTGGAAATAAATTGACTTTTGAGGCATTGGCACCTAACTTTTGAGGACTTTTCCTTCAAGATGATAAGGAGTTGGAACCTGACTTTTGAGGAGTTTTTCCTTCAAGATGTTTAAGCCCAACTAGTTATTCTCTCACTGCCTGAAAAGGTTTTCAATTCAACCCCAAGAAAATGGATCAAGAGTTTTTCGATGCAATTAAGAAAAATGACATGACCACATTTTCAAGCATAGTGAAAGAAAGAGAAGGAATTTCAACCAGAAAACAGATAATACCTTCAGCACTCCATTCAACCTTGCTTCCAAGTATGGTTGCACTGAAATGGTGTCTGAGATTGTTAGATTATTCCCTGACATGGTTTCTGCTGAGAATAAAAACATGGAGACTCCTATTCATGAGGCTTGTAGACAAGAGAATGTCAAGGTTTTAATTTTGCTGCTGGAAGTCAATCCAAAAGCTGCTTGCAAGCTTAATCCTACTTGTAAAAGTGCTTTTTTTGTAGCTTGTAGCCATGGTCATTTTGACTTGGTGAACCTCTTGTTGAATCTATCTGAGATTGTGGGGCAAGAAGTAGCAGGGTTTGATCAAGCTTGTTTCCATATTGCTTCTGTAAGAGGGCACACAGGTGGGAAGAAAGAGTTTTATTCACTATGTTTGCATGCTTTTTGAACAACCTTTTTTAATGAGTATTGAACTTTATAATTTAGCCTTAGGGAAGAAAGAGTGTTGAAAATATAAGATTTTCAATCCATCACCTTCTCTGGATCAAAAGTGAAATTAAGCTTAATTTAATCACTAATAATAAAAAGGTGATTAATAATAAAAAGGTGATGGATTGAAAATCTTGTATAGCTGATGTAAGTTATCTCCTAAACGGTTGATTGTCTATGCAGATGTTGTTAGAGAGCTGTTGAACAAGTGGCCAGATCTTATTCAAGTGATCGACGAGAAAGGGAATACAGCATTGCATCATGCTTGTTATAAAGGACATTTTGAGATTGTACGGATCCTACTAAGTCGCGATTCAAATCTTGCTTTACAATACAACAACATTGGTTATACACCATTGCATCTTGCAGTGATTAAGGGGAAAGTCTCAACCCTCGACTATTTTGTGGTAGTAAGTACTGCATACTTTCACTATCCCACAAGAGAAGAAGAGACAGTACTTCATCTAGCTGTGAGATATGGATGTTATGACGCTTTGGTTTTCTTGGTGAGAGTTGCCTATGGTACAAATCTAGTGCACAGACAAGATAGATATGGCAACACTGTCTTACATCTTGCAGTTTCAGGCGGTCGCCATAAGGTGAGAAATTTATGTGAGCTCTGAATATATTTAACTAGTGTTTTCTTCTGTGCAACGTACCGGGAGATAATTTTAGTTTAATTATATCCATGTTGCATTTTCTTATTGAAAAGTAGTAACTGTTGTAATTTGAGAGCATTGAAATGATTCAAATATTGAAATGTAACATTTAAGATTTTTCTAATGTTTGTTGTTTTGAAATCATGACAAATGCAAGTAAACAGTATATCAGGCATCAATTTTTTGTCTGTACTGTAGTATCTGGCTTTAGTATTTAACCCCTTTTAATATTATTCAATTCAATAGTTATGACCACGGTTCTATAATCTTTGTAGATGGCAGATTTCTTGATCAACAGGACAAAGTAGATATTAATACTAGGAATGATGAAGGGCTCACAGCACTTGACATTCTTGATCAGAGTATGGACAGTGCAGAAAATAGACAGTTGCAAGCCACATTTATCAGAGATGGTGGTAAAAGAAGCTCCCAATCTTCTTCTTTTTCACTTGAACTAGACAACACTAATTCTCCCTCACCAACATCTAGACTTTCTTCCTCGCGAAGGTATATACCGAAGGAAATGGAAGTGCTTACAGAAATGGTTTCTTATGATTGTACAAGCCCTCCACCGTTTAGCAAAAACACTGAATCTACATCACCTGAGCCTCATGTAAGTGAGAGATTTGAGAATGGAACCTGTAATCCATATTACTACGCATCACCAACAAATTTAGTGAAACAAAAGCATCATCATAACAAAGGAAAAATTGAAAATGTGAATCATACTAAGAGGAAACACTATCATGAGATGCACAAAGAGGCACTACTAAATGCAAGAAACACCATTGTATTAGTGGCTGTTTTGATTGCCACTGTAACTTTTGCAGCTGGTATTAGTCCACCTGGTGGTGTGTACCAAGAAGGACCAATGAGAGGTATATCAATGGCTGGTGAAACATCAGCTTTTTAAGGTATTTGCAATAAGCAATATCATAGCACTCTTTAGCTCTTTCTCTGTAGTCATTTTTCTTGTTAGTATCATTCCATTTAGAAGAAAACCACAAACAATACTATTGACCATTGCTCACAAGGTTATGTGGGTTGCTGTGGCATTTATGTCAACTGGCTATGTTGCAGCTACATGGGTGATTTTGCCACATAATCGATAGATGCAATGGCTATCTGTTGTGCTACTAGCACTTGGTGGTGGCTTTCTAGGCACGATATTCATTAGTCTTAGTGTGATACTTGTTGAACACTGGCCTAGGAAATCCAGGTGGAGAAAGAAAAGAAAGGAAAGCGGGGACGGAACTGCTGAATCAGATAAGGAAAGTGAAGATTCAGATTTTCAAAGCTCTTATCTACATGGTTATCATTCATATTGATTAATTTATTGGCTCCTAAAATGAAAATATTATGTGCTATGTTATGTGTAAAAAAATTGTACATAATATCACTTCTGCAAGAATGTTAGTTTTGTATATTGCAAAATGTTTGCTAAAACTGTTTGACAAGCCAAAATCAGGCAGAACAAATTCTAGTACAGTAACACAGAAAACGAGGATAATGATATTACACACACAAACTCGAAAGTATAAACCATGATACGCATATCTTATTGCGATCTTTAAGCATTCATAATTTGATTTTATTGAAGATGATATCAGTTTGAGAGATTATATCAGTGACAATGATGTTATTTTGGCATAATATATAGCATGGATTATGTGCTTTGAATGTTGAATTGTTTGTAGTTGCATATGCCACACAGAATGGAACATTCGGCAAATGTGTTAAATTTAGTAATATATTAATTGGAATTATTTTATATATCTAACAGATTAAGTAGAAACGCCGATAGCTGGTCAATTTGTCTTAGGAACACAATATATAAACTAATGCAATGCTTCAACCCAAAGCAAACGGTTATAAAAGAGAAAGTCATGATTTGAACATAAATAGGTTCAATACAATACAAAAACCATAATGAAATCAAATTGATCCTAGACTAGTCGAAATAGGAAAAAAAATCAAATGCTAATACTTAAACAACTCAAATTTCAGAAGAATCAACAAAAGAAAAACAACTAGTTAACAACCATAACAAGACACTTAGAGTGCTAACATCATCACAATTCCGAATGTGACCAAAGTTAACATAAAACTTGAAGTAACCACCATGGAGGAGGATGAAGCCTCTAAGGAATCAGAAGAATAAGGCGAATTTGCAGGAGCCATGATCGGTGATGAACCTTCTGGTGGATTCGAAATAGAGGTTGGTGGAGATGCTGGAATTGGATGTGGCGCCATAACTTCAACAAGCAACTTTTGACCATGACTGCAATGCTCATCAGTTCCACTTATGAAGTAGAAAGGTCCAGATCTGTCAAGATTAAGAGTGCTCTTTCCATTGGTAAAAGTAGTGATAGGTTGACTTGCATCACAATTAAAGTAATCAAACTTCTCCACAGTAAGAACTGAATCATTCTCGTACTCAAAAACTGCATAAACAAAAATGTGAATCATAACTTGGGCTGCAAGAAAAAGAATAGAAGTGAACAATGAATTAAAAAGCATTATATACCGAGAGAATCTCCGATTTGGAATCGGTTTCTTTCAGCCCATTGAGTGTAAAAAGCAGTGTTATTTGGTTCAGGTTCACGCCAACCTAAACGACCACCAACTTGGAATTGTCTTGCAGAATGAACACAAGTAAAAGTAGTAGCAGCCAAGAAAATGATAAAGCAATTGAATATAAAGGAAGACATGTTTGTTTGTTTGTGTTCTGCTTCTAAGTAGTATGTATATTTTTCAGAAGAGCAATGAATGAATGTAACTTGTAACCGAGAGGAAAACATAGTATATATAGAGAGAGATGTGTAAGGGAAAGTGGTGAAGGTTAGTGGGAAGTTATTATGATGCATATGGTCGTGTGTGTAGTGAGTGGTAGCGGTTATTTTGTTTGTAGAGATTAAGGATGTTGTTCGTGTGTTGATTTTGAAACAAGCTTGTGCCTAACGTGACATGCCACATACTGACTTTGTATTCAATTCTGACAACTAACCCAAACCGTTACTTAATCATGATCATCTGCTCTCAATTTTGTATTTTGAATCCTACTTATAAAATAAAAAAAGTAAGTAGTTTGAAACCCTAAAAAAAAATGTAATAATTCGATCATATCATCGTCATCATATGATTTTTTGTTTTTTTGTTTGTTGAAATATTATCAATGTGTGTGTATATTATATATTAAATTCTAAATATAATATAGGAAACAATTAAGTATAGTATTTATCAAGTGTATTTTGTGAAAGAAAAAAAAAGTGTATTTTATTGCTTTTTTGACAATTAAGTATACTAGGCATTATTTGAGCAAAAGAGTTGAAAGAAAGGGGAAAAATATCTTAGGAGAGGATTCAGTGGAGATGGGTTGATAGAGACAGTTTGAGGCAGTTTCAACGGTGCCTCAAATTTGGGTTGATGATGTGAATCTGATAAAATTGAAAGAGATAGGAGGAGAGAAAAAGAGAGGAGGTGGGGAAAGAGATTGTGTGAGTAAAAATGTACATGTTCTCCTTTTCTTTTCTAACTCATCTAGACCATTAAAATTATCTTGATGGTATATAAAGCTGGTCCACTGGTGAACCATTTAATTGATGGTTCACCCTAGACACCACCTATTATTATGTAATAATTCTAAATATAAATTAATTTTGATAATTAATAATGAGGTGAACTATAGGGATGGCAATGGCTACCCAATGGGTAGGGTACTACAGTACCCTTCCTCATACCTGCATTTGTAAAAAATACTCGTACCCGTGTTCGTACCCTCGTGGGCAAGAACTTTAGTCTCCTTCCCCATACCCTATGGGTACCTAAGTGCTCATACCCGCACTCATTACCCACACTTTAACTATGAAAAGACAATAAAAACATCACAAATGAAATAAAATTACGGTCCAAATTTTTTAAAATAAACTCATAAAATAGTACGAATCGTAGTATTTAGTCGAATAGAAAACATCTAGAATATCCTAAAAAATTGTACACCGACATGATGGAGTTGTTATTGTATTAAGCAGTTTTTTTGTTTAAGTTTAGGTTTAGACTTAAATAGCTAAATTAATTAATTAATTATACACAAAAAAAATTAAATTATTTATGATATTATATAAATATGTATATGCAGGGTTGCGGGTCTAGGCAGTATAGTACCCTTACTCGTGCCCATACCCATTTAAATTTATGGGTATTATCCGGACTCGTGCCCAAACTCATAAAAGTGTGGTTTAACCCTACCCATTGTGGGTATTTTTTGCGGGTATCCATTGGGCCTGGGTCCAATTGTCATCCCTAGTGAGCTAAGTTGGTAGGACATTGCATACTGCATGCAAGGGTAATGATTCGAACCCCAGACACCTCACTTATTCTCCTTAGAAAAGAGAATTTCTAACCACTAGGCTACTTGACCGGAAAAAAAAAGTATTTTTATTTTAGGAATTGACCAAAAAATAAAGTATATTATATACAATAATTCTAAATATAAAAATAAATATTTTTTTTTAGGTAAACCATGAGAGAGGATAGACATCAAGGAGAAGCAACGACATCCCAACTAGGTTGGCACCCCAATGAGCTTCCATCCTATACCATCAATCTCAAATTTTATTAAAAAAAAGGGGAAAAATAAATATAAAAATAAATATTGGAAACTTCTTTTTGTAAGTAATTCTCGATCATTTCTTCGTGTTAATAATGAAGAAAATTATTCATATATTTAATTTAAATACTTTAAAAAATATATTTGACGATAACTGATAAGAATATCTAGTATAGTACTGCCTCAAAAAAAAAATATATATATATATATATATATATAGTATTATTTCCACCCTTCCCTAGTCAACAAATGCAGAAGACCTAAAAAATGTTCGTACGCTATTAAGGTTGTGTAGATATGTAAAGAACGAATATAATACAACAATACAATACCATCCCCTAACCCAAAATTTATTTATCAAAAATAATAATAATAATACAACAATAAGGTACATCAAATATGCATAGATATGCAGGGGGCGGAGTTCGAACCCCAGACACCCCACTTATTCACCTTATAAGGTGAATTCTAGCCACTAGATTACCTGACAAAAAAAAATCCCAAAATTGGTGGGGCACTTGCCCTTATGATTTGTCTATTTCCTCTCCATTACCAGCTATTTCTTGTAGTTCTCTACGTTTGGCATCCCTCATGTCAAGTATGCTAATAGGAATTGGTTTTGTGTGGCCATGCAATTGTACAAGACGAACAATGTCTTCTTTGGTTAAGGTTTTCTTCTCAACAAGTTCATTCACCAATGTGTCCATCAGTGTTTTATTTTTCTGCAGGATCTGATAACATGCAAAACAAAGTGGTCAAATTTTAATCAATAATATCATTCATGTGAAACATGGTTGTGACATTGAATCCAATCAAGAGTCGTCATCAAGTTTTTTAATCCTTCACTGAAACTGAACTATATAACATACATACCTCTTTTGCTCGTTCATAGCAAAGGTTGAGAATCTTCATTGCTTCCAAATCAATTTCCTGACAATACAATGCAATGCTTGCATTTGTTATCATTGCCATATAAGTATTATTATTTTGTCTCTCCATGTTATAGAGGATTTTACATTGTCTCCTATGGGTCAACATTAGTTTAACTTGTTTTTTCGAGATATACTGCAAGGAGTTCTAGTTTCGGCATTTTAAATGCAAGTGTAACTTAGGCCGAAGCTGAAACAAGATGAGAAAACAAAACTTGAGACAGAGCACGTACATTAATTCGGTCTGTAACCCAGAAATTGGATACTCCGCGATACTTATCAGAAAGCCCACCAATCATATACATTCTTGCTGCAACCCTAGCATTGTCTGCAGTTTCAGCCCATATCGTACTCAACTGAAATATTGCAAATCAAGTTAAAAAAACATTTTAACGTAACCATAAACTATATATACATATATAATCGAAGACACGGTGCTCATAACTTGTGTACACGATGATATTGACATAAAAATAGTAATTTAAAATGGAAAAAAAAGGTGTGATAAATGGTAATAAGAAAATCAAAGAACTTAGACAGCCATTCCTCTGGCCAGTTCATAACTATGCTGTATTTTCATTCTCTTTTATAACAGATGTCCCAGACATGTAATTGCAATCCCACTTATTTTAATATAAAATGTCCCTAGAAATACCATATTCTTGCCATTCATCAAAGCTAGTTAACAAATATCTTAAAAACACAGTGTTAAAATTGAGTTTTGCTCACTGCATTACGTGTATGTTCTGCAACTGTATTCAGGAACTAGAGTCAGGAATTTATAGTTAACAAGTAGAAAGATTCTCTTACCTGATCTTTCCCAAACCACATTTCATCAGCTGCACGGGGTGCGAGTTGAACAGTAATATGATCAAAGAGGGATTGTCGCCTGCATGATATTAGTAGTTACAAGAAAATAATATGGTAGATGCTAAACATAGTTTGTAATGCAATTTGATTAAGCAGTAATTTAAATCAAATGAATATGAAGCCAACATAGAACCTTTGCAAACATTATCCTCGACTAATGCTAAAAATACAGACAAACATTTCATTCAGAGGGCATTAACCAACAGCTTATATTTATTTAAAATAAAGGTGCAAAGGTTTAATTAAAGAATCCATACGTGAGCATTCCATCATTAAATTTTATGGACTCCAGCATCGTCCGAACATATCCCAATTCCCTACCAGCTCTAGGAGCAATTGTGATCTACAACAAAGCAATAAAAGGCTAAAATGTTTTAGTTCCTTGCCAGTAGTAGTCAGATGATGAATATTAAGAGGAAAAAGTTAAGAGAAAATTAATAAACCCAATAACAATTTATTTAAAATGCATGTGGTGTCCATACATATTCGATATTGTCAAAATTAGGCAAGTTCATAGCCGCAACGGTCATTGCAGCTTCATTTATAGCTACTTGTTCCCATTTCTCTTTGCTTCGCTCCTTTCTATCTAGCATTCCTCTCTCTTCCATTTGAGCAGCTTGTAACAAGTCATCGGTGGTAACCTGCAACAGTAAAACCCAGAAATGAAGAACTGCCAGCTACCATGTATTGAAATTAGTGTTATAAAATGCAGACTGGTCCGACTAGTTTAACCGAAAATCAGAGCCATAACCGGTCCAGTCCACATATCAGATTGTATATGCATTTAAACTAGTAATGAAGCCATTAACCCAGTTTTGTACGGGCTAAAAAATGAACATATGACTCGGTTTTCAAATTTTTCATGGATTCCATCACTGTGTCTACCTGTGACTGCATGCTATCCCTTGTCACTGCACCTTGTCTCACATCAGTCACGCTGTCTCATATGCAAGGCAGTGATGGATGTGCATGTGCTATGCACATGAATTTAGTGCCCATTTGCAAGCTAAATCCTATTATGCAAAAAGGCCATTTTCCGAGATCAAACCACAGGTGATGAGTGTGCCATAAGAATATAGGATAGCCTTGCCACTCTGCCAGATGGGTTTTGAGTAGGTTGTTTACATACAAATTATATATAACCTTGATAAAAAAAATGTATAAATTTCAAACAGACTGGTTCATGCGGTTCAACTAGTGACCTACCGATTTGACCAGTGATCGACTGACCTGGTTAGATTTTTATAACATTGACTGAAACTAGTAAAGCCTTTTCTTATCATGGGACCATAGGAACTGCTGACATCCACTATCAACTTTTAAGCATTGCAAAGTAAAATGAATAATTCATGCAATAAATAAAGCACTTCTGGTTGGATAAACAGGCCTTTTATTTGCATGCTTGATTTCAGAAAACGATAAGACAATATTCCCTCCAGTCTCCATTATAAGAGAAAGTTCATTTTTTAGGTTCATTCAATAAATGATGTATCTAGTTCTTAATATAAACTAGATGCATCATTTATTGAATGAATCTAAAAAGTGAACTTTCTCTTATAATAGAGATCAGGGTAGTACGTGAATAATAACTATCGGGCAAAGACAATTACTGTACATCACGGATTTATTACCTCAGTCCTTGAGTCCCGCATCATATTGATAGCAGCAACCTCAACTATGTTGGCTAGCTCCGCACCAACCATTCCATCAGTCATACTAGCAACAATTTCATAGTCTACATCTTCAGCAATTGGCTTTTTACGAGCATGGACCTATCACGTAACCAGGAAAAAAATGAATCTACATACTACATTTGGTGCCATTAATCACAAATCCACAACTAACAATACTTTCCAGGTCACAAAACAAAACTGAATCTTAAAGCTGACTTGAAATGTAAGTGAAATATGTAAGAATGCTACCTTTAGAATTTCAATGCGGCCAATGAAACCGGGTTTGGGGATAAAGATTTTCCGATCAAACCGGCCAGGTCTTACAAGTGCTGGATCCAGAATGTCTGGTCGATTTGTGGAGGCAATAGTGATCACCTCCCCTCTTCCTTCAAATCCATCTAAGCAGACCAGGAGCTGGAGCATTCAGCCAACAGGAAACATCAACCAAAATTTACACAAAAGTTTACTTACAGGAAGCAATTGGGAAGTCCAGAAGTGTCATGGCTAACCTGATTAAGAGTAGCATCACGTTCCTGTCCACCTGAACCTTTAATCAAGCCACGCTTCCTTCCTACAGCATCCAGCTCATCAATGAAGACAACAGAAGGAGCCTGAAAGCATAATATAAAATATTTTCCGATTAGATGTAAAACACTAAAGCTTAAGAAGTAGGTTAGATACAAGTGATGATTAGTATATGTATTATGATCAAAAAGATAGTGCGCCGATCAGCTTGAAACAAATAAAATGAGGAATAACAGAATGTGAATTGTGTAATACCAATTAACAAAAGAAGTTGATTAGTGGAAATAGGTTGCAAGAACCAAAATAACAAACTCATAATTTGAGTTTAAACAAATAAAAAAAAATGTGAGTGCAATGGAAAAGCTAAAAATATACACACGTTTTCTCTGGCTTCTTGGTAAAGTGATCGAACACGAGAAGCCCCAACACCAACATATATTTCGACAAACTGTGAAGCAGAAATAGAGAAGAAATTAACTCCTGCCTCACCAGCCACAGCTTTTGCCAGCAATGTCTTTCCCACTCCAGGGGGGCCACAAAGAAGTATGCCACCTGATTAAGTGACTAGTTTAATCTTCATATAGTCAAGTTCAAATCACTCTCTCAATATTGAATGTTTATTTTTTCTGATATATAAATGAAAAACTTTGTAACAAAAAAGATTATCAAACATTTCTGCAATCACAGCATTGCCATAACGCTAGAGATAGAAAACTAAAACTGTCCTATAAAAAAAATCATAAAAAAAGTTTTCCTATAGGCTAAAGCAGTTCCAATTATTATGTCAAATGGTTAGTTAAGAGTTAAGGTAAATGAAGTGAGACCTGGGATTTTCACTCCTCTCCTTCGGTACATCTCTCCATGAGTGAAGAACTTGACAATCTCCTCAAGTTCAAGTCGTATTTTACCGAGACCAGCAACATCAGTAAACTTCACATCCACACCTCTCTCAAGATACTGAGGAAGCCTTCTATTTTGTGCTCTTCGAACCCGTGCCCCAGATTTCATAAACTCCTTTGTCATTTTCAAATAAGGATTCTCCTCTCCTTCTTTCACCAGCTCACTCTCATCCTCACCACCACCAGCTTCACTCCACCCCATCTCGGCTTCCATCTCCTTCATCTTCCTTCTCTCTTCCGCATCAGCTTGCTGAATCTTAACCCTATCTTCATAATCCTTCTTCTGCTTCTTATAGTTAAGCACCACAGTCCTGTAAAAAATCACGAAAAAAAGCACTCCAATTGTATTAATCGCCATTTGATCCTTCGCCATACTAGTCCAAAAAGCAGTTTTAGAAAGCGCATTGGCCTTAACTTGAACCATTTTTTCCTGATACTCTTTCCTCCTTCTCATTCTCTTTTCATTATCCGCTTCTCTCTTCTTAATCCTCTCATTCCTCTCAATCATCTCCCTCTCCTTCATCTTCTTCACCACTTCTTCTTTCTTCTGCCTCTGCAACTGCATCCTAGCTTCCCTCAACTCCAACTCCTTCTTCGACTTTTTCTTCGGCTGAAACCTATTAAAAAACTCAACAAAAGGCTTGTGAAATGGCAGAGACAACGAAATCCTCGCCAATACCGAAAGCGGCATCTCTGGAGCCTTAACAGGTGGAGAATATGCATTCACACACAAATTATCAATCTTTAACTCATCCCATAAACCCCAAAATTTTCTATCACTTTCAACATTTGGCAACACTGTTCTCAACGCTCTAGAATCCTCCAAAACAACCAATACTGCAACAGCACGTTCCCTCAATTCCACGGCACTAGGTTTCACTATATGTTTGAGCATACCCAAATTCTTCAATTCAGCTATTTCTGTATAAGGTATGCGTTCTGAAACAATGGGTAATCCTTCAATCCATGATTTCACCTCCTCTATTGATAAAGCTTCAACCTCCTTTTTGATTGAAGCTTTTCTGGGTGCTCGTTTTTTTCCAGCGGCGGTGGCTGGTTGTGGGAGTGAAGCGGAGATAACAGTGAGGGTTACGGTGAATTTGAGGAAATTGAGGTTGTTAAAGTTGAGATTTTTTTGGTTTTTTTCGTCATTTTCAGATTCTGGGGTTTGAATTTGTGATGAGATTGAACGGAATTTGGAGGGTTTTGGGAATTTATTGAATTTTGATGATGAAGATGAAGGTGGAAAATGAACAAAGCAATGTGAAGACATGGAAATGAAGTTAATGTAATGAAAAGGATAAGGTAATGTTATGGCTTCATGTTATGTTTGTGAAGCTATTGGCATTGATGATGAAGATGAAGACGAAGATTTTAGTGGAATTTGAGGAACATGAAGCTGAAGGAATAGTGTACTTTCGGTGGATAACTGGATTTACTTGTAGTAACTGATTAGATTAAAATAATTTTAGTTCTTAAAATATTTACATAGCACGAATTGATTAAATGCGTGTGTAAAATAATTTTATAATATAAAGAAAAAATCGATTCGTCGTTTCACCTTTTAACATTTGGGAAATGTTAATCAATGCTTCTGGAGTATTGGTTAAGGACTTTCAATCGTAAAAATTTGTGTAATAAGACCCTTAAAAATTTTGGAGTCGAGTAAATTATCTTATGAATTTTTTCAAAAAGGCAAATGAAGCAAAGCACTGGTTTTGAATTATATTGGGTAACTCATTTGTTTTATTGGTTTTATCTATTTTGTATTAAATTAATTTGGTAAAATTGAATCTCTTTTTGAAAAATTTCTTTTATTTGGGTTCGTTGGAGTAATGTTTGTTTATATAGAAGTAAAGGAGGATTAGGAGTTTAGAGGATAAAGGAAGTTAATTTCTCTCTTTTAGAAAAGTGATGTTGGAAATTTAGGATTAATCAAGAGAATAAGTGGTGCAAGGCTTTATCCCATAAATATAACACATAGCACTGGAATATCAATCTTGGATAGGATGATTTCTAGGTGGTCGAAAGATTTAAACTTTGTTAAAGAAGGTATGAGGACTAACAAAGAAAGTTGGTTCATGATCATCTTTGGAGGGTAATTGGTAACCATGAAAATACTTTGTTTTGGAGAGATTCCATAGACTCATTGGGTTAGCTTGAAATAAAAATGTGTGTTGTGGTGGAGGTAAGTGGAATTGGATTGGAGACGTCATATATTTGTTTGGAAAGAAGAACTAGTTCTTGAATCATGCGGTACTCTAGACAACAATGATTTATTGTAGGAAAATATTTTAGACAACAATGATGTTTATTCGGTTAAAGGAGAATACCGGCTCTTTTCTCAGCAAGAGTCAACAAACTATTTTCCCCTCAGATTTAATTTTGAACAAATTAGTTCCTTTAAATGTGTCTCTCTTTGCTAGGTGGTTGCTCAATGATAGAGACTCCCTACAAAATCCAACTTACTTTGTCATGGAATCATCAACCCGGATCCATCTAATTGTTCGGGTGGATGTGAATGCAAAGAAAACTCTCAAAACTTGTTTGACCCCAACATTGTATATTATAAATTCAAAGTATATAATATGATGTGTCAATTTATATATTGCAATTCGTTTTTGAAATAGTCTTTTGTGGGATTTGACGCATTTTAAATTATATTATCCAAATTATTGTTAAGGTATTTAAATTGTATTTTCTTAATCGTATGTTTACAAATTTTGGATAAACTAGAGTGCAATTTCTGTTTTTTCAGAATTTTTAGGGGGCTCGGATTATATAATTCGAAAACACTATAAAGCGTTGAAATTATATAAAATCCAAACAAGAATATTTTTGAAATTCCATAGGACACATCTATGAAGCTCGGATACTCCGAAACGGAGACGTACCCATATCGGATACCGATACTCCACGGATACTCGCGGATACGCACCCACGAAGTATCAGAATTAATTATTTAAATTTTTAAAAAATATTTTAACAGATACTTATGTGATACTCTGCAGATACACAATGATACTTATAAAATACTTTTTTTTTTTTTGCTAAGCCAGGAGATTGGACATGCATCAAGGGGAAGTAACGACATCCCAACTAGGTTGGCACCCCACAGAACCCCCATCCTATACCACCAATCTCAGAGAAAAATTTATTAAAAAAAGGGGAAAAAATACAAGAGGGGGACTAGACCAAAACCCTCAAAAAACAAAGAAGAAACAACAAAAAAAAGAATAGAAAATAGAAACTTATAAAATACTTACATACACGTATCCTAGAAAAAGATGAAGAGTAAAAAAGTGAGACAATGTTGTAAACATTCAGTAGAGATGTATATGATTCAATTTTAGATATGCATCACTAGAATTGTTTCTCGATAAACCACTTAAAATCATACTTCTTATGGATGAAGGTAACGAACGAGAGAGAGGTGATTCAATTAATCAACATCTGATAAAATTTGTGTTGAATTCTTTTAATCAATATTTATTTTCTTCAAGTATTTTACATACATACAAGTTTTAGTATAAAATTTTGTCAACGTATCTTAACCGTATCGTATCCTAAATTTGAAAAAATTTGCGTATCCGCGTACCTGTATCGTACCCGTATCCGTATCAGGGCTTCATAGGAACACATTGAGAAGAGGGTAGGGTGGAAGAAAAAAAAAAAGAAACTGCCTTAAATGAGCTTCAAACCTTCGAGAGACATGCCCGAACTCAATATTAAACCCAGTCTTTGTTTGAAGCATTCAAGAGAAGTATTCTGTCCAAAATATAAAGCCATGAAATAAATTTACATGAAAGATTGTTTCAAGTAATTTACCGTTTTGCCATTGAAATTAGTAGTAGTAAGTAACTTCCGAACTCAAATAATTGTTTCTCAACGTTTAAGGGCAGATAAGTTTTTCTGATGTGAGATGAATATCAAAATCTCAAGTGCATAAACAAAAGGTGATTTCTCAAATTGTCCCCTTAGGGGATGTTCAAATCTGTCAAAATGCACTACCGGATGCTTTTGGTAAAGCCCGTGTTTTAGGGGATTGGCTGACCAATCATCTAAACAAAAACAAAAATCCAAGTGAGATGAATTACATCACTCAAACAAATAAACATTACACTCATTTTATGTCCAAAATCTTAAGTGTCTGCACAATGAGCAGATTTTACATAAACATTGATCAACCTGTATCCATATATTATGATCCCATTTCTCAAAACATGTGACCACCAAGTACCGATCATAGCCATTCATAAGATTGCAGTGTTAAGAATTAAGATACCATAAGATTCAATCGAAAGAGTAAATATTCCAGCTCAAATCCAATGAACAATAAACGCCGAACCTCTTCAGATGGTATTGAATAACTGAGTAAAATATTGCTTATAATAAAGCAGGATGTTACAGTTTGATTCACCAAAACAGATAATCTAGACTGCAAACATCAAGTCCATGATCTTGGATGCAAAGGATTTTGTTGGGGAAGCAATGGTACCTCCAGTCTGCCTTGTAGTTGCATTGCCATTCTGCAGATAATATGGCCGAGAAGGAGCTTTTGATGTGCTTACTTCTGAGTTTCTAGCAGAGGGTAGAGGTATGGGCATAAATCCTTGATTGTTAAGCCTTTCGGTCAAAGCTTGACGTTGCATGGGATCCAAGGGTTTCACACCAATAATTAGGACTCCGTTAATTTGTATTCCATTCTTGTTGAGAGCATTTTGTGCAGCAGATCGATTCTGCATCACCAAGAAATTTATTTAGTAGTGCATAGGCTAATATTAGGGTGGTTAACAAACAACAACTAAAAAAACACTTCAAAATAACAAGGCATGGAAAGAAAAAACATTGGGAATATTGATAAAAGGACTAGGACAACAATGTCAAAATAGCTGGATGGATGGTCTGGAATTGGTACACAAGATACGGCCATTGCTTTATAATGAAAAACTTAATCATAGTATTCGAGCAAGAGGAAGATTGCAAACCTGATACAAAATGTGCATCCAGTTAGCATCTCTAGGGCCAGAAACATGTTTCAAAATTTCACCACATTTTTCAAACTCCCTTAAAACCAAATTAGTATCATTTGGAGAAAATCTGCACAGAAAGAGCATTTTTAGAAGCATGTACATTGGTATATATAATAATCATATATACTCTTGAATGGCCAAATAATTTACGGAATTGGTGAGGAATCGCTCAGCACAATCGATTATCTATATGTAAAGTTTAGTCTTTTATATTTGACAGTTGACACTACATAAATAGGGCAACGGATTATATGACAGCTAAACAAGTAAAAACACAGTATATTCACCACTTAATAGATAACATCCTCTCTAAGAAGGAGGTACCTTCCAACAAATACAAAGCGGTATTTTTAGTTTATCGATTTCACATCTCAAACGTAGCTGCAAAAAGTTTAATAGGCCTAATCAAAGATATTCAAGAGCATTTTCTCCAAAAGCTTCACGAGATTATACATTAAAAATAAAAGGTTGCCCTCGGAAACAATACACATTGATTGTCAGTTAGGCAAGAAAAATGGGTATATTAAAAAAATCATTTTGTATCCGTTGATGGGGCAATTTGTATTTGTAGGAAAAGGTGTGTCAAAGAGCTTTAGAAATAATGATTTATTTAATTCATTCAAGATGATAATAATATACAAACACAAAAGTAACATAAATCAAAAAAAATTAAACTACTGTCCCAAAAAGTCTATTTAAACAAAAAAAAATAATATCTAAACCATTTTAGCGGACATTCGTGGCTGGAACCAGCTCTGATTTTTGCTACTATAAACCGCTACAGTCTTCACTGCAGTTCCAGCCATTCTATTAAATTGACAAATCATTCCACCAATCCATACATAGCCATAGATATTGTTGATCCAGAAGCTCTTTTTTTCAGTGTACTTGCTAAAAATAAGGCTAAATTGCATGTTTGGTCCCCTAACGTTTACTTTAAGTTTCAAATTGGTCCCTTACGATTAAAACGTTTAATGTTGGTCCCTTATGTTACTGATGTCAGCATAAGTTCGTCCTTTCCGTCGAATTTTGAGTTAACACTGTCTGAAACGACCATGTGGCACCCGCAAAGTTATCCGTGTGTCCCGTTAGCCATGTGGACGTTTTAAACAGAAATTTAACTAAAATGACTAACTTATTGTAATGTTAGTAACGTAAGGGACCAACTTGAAACTTTTAAACATAGGAGACCAACTTGAAACCTAAAATAAACGTAAGGGACCAATCGTGCAATTAAACCTAAAAATAAACAAACTGAAAAGAAAAGCTTTTCCTACTGCACTAAACCAGGAATCCAACCCAGAGCATAAAGAAACAAATGGAAAATAACACGTTAGGACATTATCTTAGAGGGGCTAACTTCCTCTCTGCAAAAAAGGCCTTAAGTACTTTTTGTTTTGTCTATCCTCACCCTGTCCCTCATTATGCTCTTGATTATTCTCGGAAACAAAAGTCAATATTTCCTCACTCCTACCTGCCATATGGGAATTCCTACAGCAAATATGATTTTAGCCACGTTGTGGTCTGGCATCTACGACCTATATACCTATTACATCATGGATGGAAATCCATTAACACCCTTTTAGACAATTATTCTTGAGACGGATTATACCACCAAACTTTGCCAATACTTCTAACTGATTACCTCTCGATTCTTAATATATCAGTGATAATTCTCAAAACTTTGGCAGTGAGAAGCACAAAGCCTCTGCTGAAATCAAATGTTTTTGTTGGAACAATAGTAGCGAGAAGAATTAAATTAAAACAAAATAGTATGGGTTTTTCATACTATACCATTTTTCCCTACCAATATATGTGATTGTGTATGACGTGCATTCTTATTTGTAAGTCGCTCCACATTTCTTCTCTCTTTCTCACATTTCCTAGTCATCTTTACACCCTGGAATAAGTTGTTTTGTACTACAGGAAACATGGGTTTGCTCTCAACTGTTTAGAGCAACTTCTTTTTTCATTTAGTGGTCAAGAGTTGAATATTATGTCATTTTAACTTCCACACTTTTTATGTTTCTTATTACTGCAGTAAAATGTACCATATTTCTAGGACAAATCCTTATAAATAGTTTTAAAGTGGAATGAACTACCTTATCGGTAAACCAAATGTAAATGCTAAAGTAGAGTTAAGACATTACCCATATACTGTTACCCATTCTTCCTCATTAAGATTTCCTGCAGGTAAGGAATTTCGCTGGACTTCAGGCCTTGCCACTTCTGGTGGTGGAGGAAGAGTAATCAATGCACCAGGCTGAACCACACCCTCGACTGGAGAACCCCTTCCTTTCTCATCTTGTTCACCACCACTCTTTGCAGGTGACGACCACCAATTCAAACTAAGAGAGCTTTGCTGGTTTTGCTGCACCCCTCTTAAAGCATAAGATGTGCTGGCTTCAGACTTGCCTTTTGCTGGAGTCGAAAATTCTCTATTTGGAGTTTGGATGGGAGTTTTATTGTCCGACTTAGTCTCAGGAGACATTTGGTAATCCAGTATGCCTGATTCCGGAGAAAAGTCTGATCTGTCTTCCAAGGTGAAAAAAGGAGGCGGAGGAAGGTCCGAATTACCAAAGTTTTCACGCCATAGAGAAGAAGATGCTCCTGACTGGCCTGGACTGGAAAACTTTCCCCGGCGGGCATTAACAGGGGATGCTAAATCCTGAAAAAATAGTGACTGTCTACCAGACCTTGGAGTTCTTTGCGCTGTGGTGCTCATATTATTATATTATATATTTCAGCAAATAGAGTCAATATCTGCAAACCAAACCAAGAAACAAATGTATAAAAACCAAATTCATTCAAAAAGTTTAGCTGAGAGCATACCTCAGTGGTGAGCAATAAGTAGATTTAACATAGAGCTAAAATCACTCAGGCCCTTTTAGGATAAATAACAAATTTTGCAGCTTATAGCATACTTCCTCCGGTCTCAAATATAAGAAAAGATTCTTTAGGTTCATTGAATAATTAATGTAGACCAGATACATTAACTACTCAATGAACCTAAAAAAAGAATCTTTTCTTATATTTGAGACCGGAGGGAGTAAGCATTTATCATATAAGCGCTTACGAATAAGCTATTTGTATAGGACAGGATAAAAAAAAAAGTAAAACTGCTTCCGTATAATTAATAAGCGGTTGTCATAAGTTATCCTGGTCGGCTTATGGAAATAAGTTGAAAATAGCTTGTGAAAATGTCAGACTGTTTTCATAAGTTCTCCCAAGCACTCTCACAAGTGCATGTGTCAGTAGACAAGCCCAGATAAGCCAATCCAAAAAGGCCCTTAACATGGAGCTAATTTTGGAGCTTAAAGCATAGATAAGCGCTTATTATAAGCTGTTTCCTTAACAAAAGATGAAATAAAATCAAACTGCTTTAGAATAATCTATAAGTTGTTTTCATCCTAGACAGCTTATGAAAATAGCTTATGAACATGGCATAAGCTGTTTTCATAAATTCTCCCAAACAGTGTCACAAGTACTTACACCAGTAGATAAGCTCAAATAAGTCAATTCAAACCGACCTAAAATCACTAAAATTGAAAACTACAAGGTATTCCATGGGCTGAATACTAGAACATAGAATAGCCTATGAAATTAAATTACTAATTCGTTCCTATTTCATATTCTCAATCAAACCCAAATCAAAGGGGAAAAAATAAAAATCGAGTCATTTTCCACCATGAGAGATTCTGTAACATAGATAAACGACGCAACCAACAAATTGTTCAACTAATTGATTAACAAAACAAAAAAATAAATCAAACAAAGGAAAAGACCCGTTAATCGAATCCGTTTTGTAAGGAATTTTCAGCACACAAACGAATCTGAATTCAGTGAAAACGAGTTTTTGGGTATTCAAACGGTGCAGTATAGAGAGAGGAGAGAGAAGTACCTGGTGGTGGTGGCAAATTGAATTGAAGGGTTCTCGAATCTGAATGTGAATTTAAGGGTTTTAGAATTTTCCCTCCCAATTCAAAACCCTAATTCTCCTCTTCGTTTTTCAATTTCAGTGAGAAGAGAACGATAAACTGTGAGATTTTTTTACATCAATAAAAAGGCTTCACTCAATAAAAAAAAATCATTAAGTTTAATTTTTATATGGATTTTGTTTAATTTCAAAATTAAAAAAAATTATATGGTTAATAGTATTTTGTTAATAAGCTCTTATCTATGCTTTTTTAAGCTGCAAAATTAACTTAATACTAACTAAAGTATTTTGTTTAACTTAATACTATTTAAATATGTGACTATTTGTTAGAAGACAAGCGAGCATGTTGCTCATACTTTGGTTAGGAGGGCGGTCTGCTCTTGGGTTAAGTATCGCATTTTTTATTCTTATCTTTTTGTATTGAACATTGATTGATTAATGATAATAGTTAACTTTGTTTTGGTCAATAACAATATGTGATTATTTTTTCGTCGAATTTATAAGAGAAAAAAAACAACTTTTTAGGTACACTGAATAATTAATGTATCTAACTTATAAATGTGACCGAATACATTAATTGTTCAATGTATTTAAAAAGTTTGTTTTTTTCTTATAAATGTGACCTGAGAGAGTTGATATATTTGCTTCACTTAAAAATATATAGACACTTATTTTAGTCTCAGGACTATTTGGTCCAAGGTTTGATCCATGTGAGATCATAATTCATAACAGGTAGAAAAGAAATATTATTAAAAGATATCAATCCTTTAAATGAAAATCGATTGCCTTAATGGATTAATTTTTTCAGCTGTACGAGAAGGATATTGTGATTGTAGGGATGAAATTGGTTTTAATGTTTCGTATATAGCTTCTAAAATCAACTTGAAGTCGTTTGTTCTTGCAACATTAAAATCAATTTCATTCCTATAAAAAAAACATGTTATTGCTCTTGCTTTTGCTTCTTTGTCACAGGGTGCAATAGTTATGTCTGTTTGCCTCGTGTTGTTTCACATGGGTTGTTTTGCATTTGTAATGAACATTAAAATTCAAAGGGACTTTTTGGATTCTTGGTAGCTGGTAAAGGGCCTCAACTGGCCTATTTTCATTTGGAATTCTCCTTATTTAAGCTACATCTTCATTTTCACTGTCATCTACTTACACCTGCATCTTTTTTAAGATTTATTCACTTTCATCTACTAAAAAGAAAAAAGACACGTTAATCAAATCCTGCGCTAGGTCAGTGTACGCCTACAAAAATCACATGTCACATTTTCATATAGTTTATGCTAGGGCTGGACAAAAATTCCATCTCCGCCCGAAACCGGGATATCCGCCCCATAACAAACCGAATCGGTCGGGTCACGCGGGTCCACGGGTTAAGCGGAGCTCTGAAGGACGGATTGGGCTGGGCATGCACGGGTCGGTCCAGTCCAAGTTTATTAGCCCATCGATACCCAATACCGACCGACCCAGTATATATTTATTATATTTTTTTTTATATGCTCATAAAAACCTGTTGAATGCAACGATGTTGTATTATCTTTTATATATATATTCCTTCCATTTTCACACTTCCTCCCTCAGCGATAACAAAAAACCCTAGCAGTCGCAAAGCACACTCCTCTTCTCCTTCGCCTCCTCTGTTTCTCACTTTGTTGTTCCAGCACTCTCTTCACTCCAATGACTCTTCGATCAATCTCGTTACACTTCAGGTTATATGTTTGTTTCCGAATTCAATTCGTCCAAGATCTAATTTTTTATCTCATACTCTTTTATTTTTTTTCCTAAATCTTTCATGACCTATACTAAACTGTCAACGAATCGTGGTTTATCATGCATTTTTCGTAACTGATTGATAGCAAGTAAAATCTAGGGTTTCTCTTTTGTGCTTTTCAATTTAGGGTTTTTTATGAACAATTCATAACATAATATTTAGGGTAGGTTTTCTTTTCTCTAAATAACATCTTTAACTTCTGGATTTTTTTGGTTATTTCTTTGATTAACACATCTTTTCTATTATTGTTATTTGTTTTTTCAGTTTATCACCTTCAAATCAGAATCAAGGTGGTCGATTTAATCACTCACTGAAGGTATAACTTACTTACCGAGCTATGTTTTTTTATTCATTTTTTCGTTTAGGGTTTGATATAGGTAAAAGATTGTTTTTAATTTTACTGATATTTTGATATTTTTCTCAATTTTTATTGATAGGTAAAGAATTTGGCAAAGAAATAACAGATTATGTAAGTGTATAAATTGTCTTTTGCTGCATTTTTTTCAAAGTGTATTCAAACATGTATTTAAAGTTGATCCAAATGTGTATGCCAGTGAAAATTATGTTTTCTTTTGTATGCAAGTGTATGTTAGTTTTCAACTATGCAGGTTCATTGCTACTCTTACTCAAGTATATTTATGGCTTTATTGCTTAGTATAATTCAAGGATTATTGAGAATACCTATCACTTAGAACTTGTATCAATTGTTTATTGAGAATGACACTGTCATTTACGCAATTTATTTCTCTTTAATATAGAGTATAATTATCATTGTTGTTGAGTTTTCATTGCTTTTTACACTGTTAAATGATTTTATTATTTTTAAGTGATTAAAGCAAATTTTTAACTTCTGTTTTTTTATGTTTTGGAGGCTTAGATAGTTTGTAACTTGAAAGATGGATCAAGGGCATAATAGCAATCAAGGAGATGCCCAGGGAAGGGAAGGAGCTGCTGGCCAAGGAATTGGTATGTTTTTTCTATTCTCTTATTTTTAGTAAGAAGAAATACTATAATTTTCTACTAAAGAAGAAAACTCTTTTTTATCTTTCAGTTTTACTACTTGAAGTCTAAAACAACAACTTTGCCTAATCAATCAATAAACATTTAGTTAATCAATCAATAAATACAAAATAGATCAATATCTAATCTATTCAAAGTTAATGCTTTTTCTAAAAAATAATGAGTACAACTTACCTCTTTTTGGTTTGAATCTTATTTACAAGTTCTTGAATTTATATAAATTGTCATTAGATTTTTTATTTTTTGATTGTATGTATAAAGCTGAGCCTATGGAGGAAATAAACGAAATTGCCCCTATGGAAGGGATGACTGGAGATGCAACAGTGGAGGAGGTTAATGGAGCTGCAACTGTGAATGTGGTAAATGGAGCTGGTGTCAATTGTAAGTTTTCACATGCTTATCTGCCTGAGTTGAGTTTTGTATATGTATGTCTGATGATATATCTATCTGCCTAAGTGTTGCTTATTTGCGCTTACGAGTTATGTCTATCTTTAATTAATTCTCAAAACTTAACCTATTTAATTAATTTTCAACTGCTGAAACTCAACAACCAGCTGCTCTACCTTGGTTACATAACCATCACTGCACACTTCATAGATAGGTGTTGGAACTACCAAAAGAGAATCATTAGTTTCACCCCAATACCAAATCACAAAGGATTAACCATTGGCAAGAAGGTTGAGGAGGTTTTGAAAGAGTGGGGTACAAGGAATGTGTCCACAATCACCGTGGACAACGCTTCCTCTAATGATGTGGTTGTTGGTTATTTGAAAAAAAGACTTAAGATCAAGAATGGGTTGTTGGGTGAAGGGGATCACTTCCATATGAGGTGCGTTGCCCATATATTGAACTTAGTAGTCATGGACGGCTTGAAAGATCAAGATATGCCTATTGTTAGCATCTGCAATGCGGTTAGGTTTGTGAGGTCTTCACCTCAAAGAGCTTTGAAATTTAAAGAATGCATCGAAATGTAAAGTATAACATGTAAAAAAACATGTTTGTCTTGACGTTTCCACTAGGTGGAATTCAACTTACATGATGTTGGAGACCGCTGAAAAATTCCAAGGCGCTTTTGAGAAGTTAGTGCATGAAGTTTCTGGCTATGTTGAGTGGTTTAAAGAGGTTGGCCTTCCTACTCCTAGTGATTGGGAAAAGGTCAGAGCCTTTGTTAGCTTTTTAAAGATTTTCTATGATGTTACAAAAGTGTTTTCATCTTCCCAACAAGTGTCTATACACACAGCCTTTCACAGCTTGGCTTCTATTTTGTGTGAGCTTCAAAAGGCATGTATGGACTTGAATATAATTGTGGCTGATATGGGAGTTGAAATGAAGGCCAAGTACGACAAGTATTGGGGTATTGTTGTAAAAATGAACCAATTCTTATACTTTGGAGTAATATTTGATCTTAGGTATAAGTTTGGGTACATTGAGTGGTCTTTTAGTGATTTGTATGGTGCTGGTAGTGAAATGGCAAAAGAAAGGGCTGGGAGTGTGAGTGATAATTTGTTTAAGTTGTACAATCTTTACAAATCTGAACATGAATCCTTTGCTGGCCCTTCGGGCAGCACCAATTCCTCTGTTGAACAACCTAACATTCCCAAAAATCCATCCCTAAATGCAAGGGCAGATGCCTATAAAGAACACTTGAAAACCAAAGAAACCATCATTCAACAAAATGACCTTGAGAGATACTTGAGTGACCCTCCAGAAAATGATGATGCAAGCTTTGACATTCTTACTTGGTGGAAGAAAAACTGTGTCCGTTACCCTGTTTTGGCAACAATGGTTGGAGATGTGTTGGCCACACCGGTGTCATCAGTTGCTTCGGAGAGCGCATTTAACACTTGGGGAAGGATTTTAGACACATATAGGAGCTCATTGAGTCCGGAAATGGCGGAAGCTTTGATTTGTACTCAGAATTGGTTGGAATTCTTTCGTCGACTTCAAAGATCTAAATTTGAGTGAAGAATATGAACTATTGGGAAATGTTGTGGCAGGTAAATTATTAATTTGTCAATAAATTCGTATTTTTATTATGCGTATTTGATATTGCTTAATTATTTGACTTGTTTCTTATATATTGTTTTCCATGCATTTTAGAAATTGGACAAGTCTTGAGTGGAGTTGATTTTGGTCCTGTTGGTCCTGCTGTTGGTGTTGCACCAACAACTGGGCTCTAATTCCATTTAATGGTAAAAAAACATTAATTTTTCACTATTTAATATATTATGTACTACATATGTGTATATATATTTATTTAGTGTAATTTTATGTTATGCAGGAATGACTTTTTTTGGGATATTTTGGAGTCAAATGTGACTTATACTGCACAGCACATGCCTATGGTTTTTGATAATGAAGTTGATGTGGAACCTGGTAGTTTTGCTTGGCTCCATGGTATTGGCTTTGCTTGTTAAACTGGTTTACGCTTACATATTGGTATGTCCATGGCTAACTGACATGTTACAAACTTGATGCATACTACATTGTTAAATTTGATATATACTGTTATGTTATTAGATTTGGTGCATATTGACATTGTCAAATTTGGTATATACTTCTCTGTTAGATAATTTGATGCATAAAAACATTGTTAAATTTGATGCATAATGTTCTGTTAGATAAAATGATGCATATTGACATTGTTAAATTTGTGCATACTCTTGTGCTAGAAAATTTGATGGCAGGTAAACATGTTATCTAGTATGTTTAGAAAAGCATGTGAGACTTAGTAAACTATATTGTTCTTATGTTATTGAGTTTACTTTGTTCATTTAAATTGAGCTTCATCTACATGGTTATTGTTAGGATTAATATATGAATTGAAGTTATCACCTAATGGTTGTGCATTAGAGACACATGATGTGCACCAAAGCACATTGATTGGCCACATAGAAGAGGTGCATCAGCTATCATCCAATGATTATTTACATTATCATTGAAGTCTATTCTGATTGTGCAAAAAGCAGGTTGGTTTTTTACGTTTGTTATATTATTATTTTTTCAAATTTATTTTGATGCTTAATAAAAAGCTTTACTTTTTTCTTTCTTTCTTTTTTCAGACCTTGCTGCAGAGTTACACCATGTTGAGCATCAGCATACTGCAGTTTTCATATTCAACATTGAAGATGACTAAATGTTTTAATCTTACATTTGGATTACTGTAATATAATATACTTTATACTTGTGACTTAGTTTAAATACATGTTGGTTATGTTGTGTTAGTTTGTAATGTGCTTTGAATTGATGCAAGCATATTACAATAGTATTAATGACATCGACCCCAAAGCGGTGTTCTATAATTATTAAGGAATGACCTTAAATAAATGTTTGGTGAATGACATGAATTTTATGTTGAACTTTACTCTTATTTTAGGATATGATTAGCCCTCAAAATGCAGGTGAATAAGTACTGAACTCAGGCCCAAACTAGAAAAACTATAGGCAAATGCTAGAATTTGTGTTTTTAGTTTTAATGTTAAAAAAATTACATAGGCTGAATTTTAATTGCCCATTTTACGGTAAACCGACGATACCCACCCGATCTTCCGCCTTATCCGACTAAACCGAAACCGACTAAACCGATACATAAATCAGTCGGAAATGGGTCTTGGAATTGAAACCGTGGGCTTGTTCGGTTTCAGGTTTTCGGACCGATATCCGACCGAAACCGACCGATGTCCAGCCCTAGTTTATGCCCTTTGTTAAATTGATATGCCAACAATATTACCCGGTGGTTTAAACGTCTCAGCACAAGGAGCAATAAATGTAGGGTTCCATGGGGTTGTTATTACCTTGTACAATTGAAAATGAATTTATCATGTATATGTTGCACAACTAACATCAAAGGACAAATAAAATAAGTAATACAATATCAAAACAGAAAGGCAACAAAAACAAAATTAATCTAAAGTGGATTTATATCATGTGACCTTAGAGACGGTTGATTGGCAGAGGATGACAACCGCTCCACACACTGGGTGGTGTGCATGTAAACACTTTGATGATCAGTGAGTCAGTAGTTGTAAGTGTGTGGTTTTGGTACTTGCACCTCAGTAATGAAACATCGGGTGGATTCGAAACGGTGGTTGGTGGAGATGCTAGAATTGGATGTGGTGTCGTAACCTCGACAAAGCAACTTTTGACCATGGCTGCAAAGCTCATCAGTTCCCCTTATGAAGTAGAAAGGTCCAAATCTGTCAATATTAAGAGTGTTCTTTCCATTGGTAAAAGTGGTGATAGGTTGACTTGCATCACAATTAAAGTAATCAAACTATTCCACAGTAAGAACTAGGTCATTCTCGTACTCAAATACTTCATAAACAAAAAATGTGAATCATCACTTGGGCTGAGAGAAAAAGAAATGAATTGAATAATGAATTAAAAAGCACTATATACCGAGAGAATCTTCTATTTAGAATCGATTTCTTTCATCCCATTTAGTGTAAAAATCAGTGTTGTTTGGATCAGGTTCACGCAAACTGGACCGACCACCAGCTCTGATCAGCCTTGTATATTAAATACAAGCAAAAGTAATGGCAACCAAAAAAATGATAAAGCAATTTGATATAAAGGATGACATGTTTCTTTGTTTGATTGTGTTCTGTCACACTTTGTTTGTTTGAGTTCTCTACGTTTGGCATCCCTTAGGTTAAGTATGCTAATAGGAATTGGTTTTGTGTGGCCAAGCAATTGTACAGGAGGAACAATGTCTTCTTTGGTTAAGGTTTTGTTTTGCTGCAGAATCTGATACCATGCAAAACAAAGTTGTCGATTTTTAATTAATAATAATCATTCATGTGAAGTAAAGTCGTGACTTTGAATCCAATCGAGAGTCATCATCAAGTTCTTTAATCCTTCATTGAAACTGATATATATATATATATATAACATAAACACCTCTTTTGCATGTTCGTAGCACAAGTTAAGAATCATCATTGTTTCCAGACCAATTTTCTGACAAGAGGAATGCTAGCAACACACATTCTAACACACACTTTTCAACACAATCTCTTTGATTGGTTAGAATTCACATGGGACCCACCAAATCATGTGGGTCCCATATAATTTTGGTGGGTCCTATGTGAATTCTAACCAATCAAAGAGAGAGTGTTGAAAAGTGTGTGTTAGAATGTGTGTTGCTAGCATTTCTCTCCTCACAATACAATGCAATGAAAAGTTTGCCACATTTTATCTTGTGGAAAATTAAGTTGATGGATTAGTTGATTGAATGGATCCCCTGCAAGGGTTGTAGGACCGTTGGTTCAAATTTTAATCAATAATAATCTTTCATGTGAAAGAAAGTTTTAACTTTGAATCCAATCAAGAGTCATCATTAGGTTCTTCATTGTTTACAAATGGTTGTTGAGTAGGTTTTTTACATGCAAATTATATACAACCTTGATAAAAAAAATGTATAAATCTCAAATAGACAGGTTCGTGCGGTTAAACTAGCGATCCTGGTTTGACTAGTGATCCACTGACCCAGTTTGAGTTTATAACATTGACTGAAACTAGTAGAGCCTTTTCTTATCATGGGATCATAGAAACTAGTATGAGTTTATCAACCTTTAAGCATTGTGAAGTAAAATGAATTATTCATGCAATAAATAAAGCCCTTCTGTTGGATAAAAAGACCTTTTATTTGAATGCTTGATTTTAGAAAATAAAAGGATTGGATGTGGCTTGCCATATACAATACATCAAAGCAAATATCAGTTGCCTATAAGAAAATACCTAAACAATAACTTATTTGTGTAGAAGGTTTACATCCAAAAGATATAATTTTTGCATTTGATAGGCAGAAGTATTAGTTTAGCTTGATTTTATCTTTTTTTCTTTAAATTATCTCTATTGTCAATTTCGACGTGTTAGTTTGACTTCTTCAAAAAAGAAAAAAAATCTTCTCTCTAGCTTATGAAACTCGTCAACCAAATTGAAAATTATATCATAGATGTTAGTTTGTAAACAACTTTCTAATTTAGATAGGAGTGGTGATCTTTCAAGGAAGTTGGTTGAAACTATAAAACTTAACACTTATCTAATGATGTATTTACTTTTGAAGTTAGTCTTAGTATTACATGTAGCAACTGCAACTTTTGAAAGGAGTTTCTCTATTGTGCACTTTATGAAGGATCAATTACATGACCATATGAGAGGTGAATTTTTGAATGATTGTTGGGCAACATATATAGAATGATACATTAGCTATTGTTGAAAATGAAAAAATCTTAACACATTTAAAATATGAAGCCATAGCGAAATCAATTTTATTGATAATACAATGACATGGTTTTTATAATGTCTAAATTTTTGTTAATGATGTCTTCCTTTTATTTGTTATAAGTTTATATATTTTTGATAAACAACTTTGACCCACTTATTGAAATTTCTGGATCCGTCCCTGATTGCAGTCACTGAAAAAAATGAATATAAATACCACGATTGGTGCTGCCAATCACAAATCCACAACTAATAATACTTTCAGAGTCTCAAAACTAAGTTGAATAATAAAGCTAACATGTAAGTTCAAAACAATAGAATGCTACCTTTAGAATTCAATGCGGCCAATGAAACCGGGTTTGGGGATAAATATTTTTGGATCAAACCGACCAGGTCTTACAAGTGTTGGATCCAGAATGTCTAGTCGATTTGTGGAGTCAATGGTGATCATCTACCCCTTTACTTCAAATCAATCTAAGCATTCAACAAACAGAAAAGATCAACCAAAATATACCAAAAAAAAAACTTTTAAGAAGCGATTATAAAGTTCAAAAATGTCATGGCTAACCTAATTAAGTGCATTGTCCATCTGAACCTTTAACCAAACCACACTTCATTCCTACAACGTCCAATTAAGACAACAGACGAAGCCTAAAAGCATAATACAAAAGGCAATGTTTGAGGAAATTGAGGTTGTTAAAGTTGGGTTTTTTTTTCGTCGTTTTCGAATTATGGGGTTTGAAGTTGTGATGAGATTAAACGGAATTTGGAGGTTTTGGGAATATTTTGAATTTCGGGTTTAGGAATTTTGATGATGAAGGTGGAAAATGAATGAGGGAATGTGAAGAAGACGCGGGAATGAAGTGGTGTATAAATCCTATGATTTAATGTTATGTTTTGTTTGGTGATGAAGATTGAAGTGGAATTTGAGGAACATAAAAATGAAGAGTGTACAAATTAGTTAGTTATAGTTGAAGGGAAAGTATGCTTTATGTCCATAATTGTTTTTTAGTTCTAGTACTATTTGGTTTGTTGCATTAATCTTTGTCTCAACTAAATCAAATGAAAAAAAATATATTAATCTCTATCCATTTATACAATCAAATTATATTATTGTGACATGCTTCTTAAAATATACTATTTATAAAATTTTCATCAAAAAAGAATCTTTGTAAAGATCTACATTGCATAAAACTTAAATTCATGAAACAAAAAAAGAAAGGTATCTTTTTTTTTGTAAAATAATCATCAAAAAAGTTTTCTCTCTCTGTCTCTCTTGACAAGAATGACAAGAGAACAATAACATCAACTAGGTAGGTTATGACTTTATTCCTTTCATTAGCACTTATTATTTCTTGCCTCTTACAATATTTCATCATTTGTATGCTTCTCTACATTTGTCTTTTTAGCATTTCATATTACGGAGAGAAGGATGAGTAGTATCAGAGCCACCCTCGATTCAAAGTTACTTGTCGAAGAATCAAACCGGCTCGCCCGACCACTCCCTTCATTCATGAACTTCTCTCTAAATCTCGTAACCAACCTTCTACTCATCATATGGTTAGCCCTAAACTAAAAACTTATTTTGTTTTTGTTTTTGTTGTTGATGGAAACCATGTTTCTACGTTGTTGATGATGGAACAAGATTTCCAAAATCTTTAAAATCTAGTTTTTACTTTGTAGTTGTTACATGACAAAATATTTTTTCTTCAAAAAATATAGGTTCGTGATGATGATAACAAGATGATCTTGGAACATCAAGCAAACACAAGCATGATCAGTTGTTTTCTCCCACTATAATCATATGGTTATTTTGTTTTTGTTGTTGATGATGGAATGAGAATGAATGTTTCTGTGTTGTTGGTGATGGAACAAGATTGTCAAAACCTTTAAAATCTGGTCTCTGTAGTTGTTAAGTGACAATTTTTTTTAATTTGTGATTTTTTCAAAAAAATATAGGTTTGTGATGATGATAACGATATGATCTTTGAACATCGAGCAAACACAAATATTGTTAGTTGTTTTCTACCTCTATAAACATGTGGTTATATTGTCTTTGTTGTTGTTGATGGAATGAGAACGGGAAACCCATGTTTCTATGTTATTGATATGGAACTAGATTGACAAAACCGTTAAAATCTGGTTTGTATTTTGTAGTTGTTAAATGATAGATTTTTGATTTTTTTTTCAAAGAAGAAAAAATAGGTTTGTGATGGTGATAATGAGATGATCTTGGGAGATCAATCTAACATGAAATTAGCTGTATGTCATTCTTGATTGATATCATCTGACAACAAGGTAAGTTATTTTCTCCCACTGAAATCTATCATGACTATTTTTAATGACTTTTCTAAAATACTGATTTTGCTTAAGAATCAGGTGTAGATGCTAGTTTTGTATGATCATGAGTGACCAATCTAACAAGAAATTAACTATTTGTAACTCTCAATTGATATAATAGGACAACAAGGTCATTTGTTATCTCCCACTTAAATCCATCCTATATATTTTTACGATAATTTTGTATTTCTAACATATAAATATCCATTATCATATGACATGTATTTCTTTGAAAGTCATGTTTAATACATGAATAAGTAAGGTGAATAGATTCAAGAGTCACACATGTCAATAGTGAGTGGTGTTTTTAATGATTATTATGCATATAGTTGGTTGTTGGTGTTGTTTTGTGATTGATATGCATGATTCCAAGATACATATTTAATATATGAAAATGGGGAAATGAACCGTGTATGATTTATCCACTAAACAAAATTTGATTTTTTAAATTTAAATTTAAGGCAAAATTAATTTTTTTGCCTATTAACTCTATTTAAGATAATATCTTCGTCCTTTATCTTTTTTCATGTCATTTATGTTCTTTTGATCCATTTGCATATATATTTTCAAGTATCGAGTCCAAATTTCATATGAAAAACGAGCAAAGAACCATAGATTTGAATAGTAAGAGTTCATATCGAAATACAACCATAAATTTGAATATTGAAAATCAATATGCAAATTGATGAAAATGACGTAAAAAATCATAATGATGAAAACATCACATGAAATTAAGTTAAGGGACGACGAGAATAATTTTGTCTAAATTTAATGATATATTTTGCTTCCACTATTTATTTACTTAAAATTTGTGATACTTAGATTTCCAAATTAAAAGTAAAATTATCAATCTTAGTTAAGTTCAAAAATTAAATTCTTAATCAAGAGTATGCAAGTGCGATCTCTAACTTAAAAAATATCTGATATATTTTACTTACCTCTCGATTTATTTTTAGGTTAACGAATCTCTTTTTAAATTTTAAAATATCAATACCAAAATATGCAAAAGAACTCAGAAATTAGATATAAACATTCTTTAAGAAAATAATAATAATATAATAACAAAAACTTAAAAGTATTTAAGTAAAATAACAAATATTTATACTATAAGTGACAAATATTTATCTTGAAATTTTTACCCTATCGTTGATGATAAATATTTCTCTTTTGTTTTGTTTTATATATTAACCAGTGACAAATATATGTATCACATTTTATTTCAATGGATTGAACATAACCAATTGAAGCTTGTTTGTTGAAGAGGAAAAACGTGTTAGTTTGATTTGAAAGAAAAACATGTTATATTTTTTTCCTATATCAATAAAAAAAAAGTGTCACGTGTTGTTTTATTTATATTTACAAGCAACAATTATCTATCACATGTTTTTGTATGTATATGGTAAAAAAAAAATCTGATTTTGTGTTTTCATATTAGTATGTTATCTGTGACAAATATTTGTCTCGTTATCTCACTCTTTCTTATTTATCAGCAATAAATATTTGTCCAATGTTCCTTTATAATTAATAGTCAAAACTATTTGTCCCATGTTTTTATTTATTTATCTATTGGTTAACAAAAATTTATCTGAATTTATTTTTATAGTCATCAGTGACAAATATTCATCCCATATTTTTATAATATCAATCGGTGAAAAATAATTGTTTTGCATTTTATTTTGACAAAACAAATACAACCGAGTGATATTTTCTTATGTAAGTTGATGTTAGAATGTTGAAATTCCGGCACGTAGTAAAATATGTCAAGCACAATGTCAGAACACCAAGAATGTTGAGTACAATGTCAAGGCATCATGACAACACAAATAACAATCTAAAGATAAAGGCAGAAATTAAATGGCACAAGTTATCTGATAACTCAGTTTGATGCAACGTCACCTACATCTCGGGGTTACCAAGTCAGGAAGGAAATCAACTATAATAGTATTATTTTGAAGTCATGCGTAAACAACCTCCGAATTACTTGCCTTCACACCTAATCACTACCTATGATATTTTCATCTAAGATACACCTAGATATGAGACCCCTCTCACTTTCTCTCAATCGCTCACCAATGATAACAACAAATACAATCAAAATGGAGACACACTCCGAGAAACATAATTCACTCCTGCTGAAAAGCTTGCGAGTGATTCACAGATTAAAACTCAACTATCAGTCCAACTTTAGCATCAAGGTGATACAGGAGTGGCCCACAAACAACAATGGACAAACTAAAACCCTAATAGACACTTTGACAATCGCGGCTTCAGTCATCTTCTTATATTTAAAGTCTTCCTTTATATAGCATGAGAATAACACGAGCTTGATGAGCAAATCAGGCTAAACACACATCTGATCCAATACGGTATTTAGCACAATATTCTAAAAGCAAATATATTGTTTCCTTGAATGTTACAACATCACACTTAAGAAACACGCCAAGCATAACCGCCTTCTACAACTTATAGAAAACACACGCTTCTTGGTCAACATACCAGTGAATCAAATCTTCTGAGATCTCACGTTTAAAACAAATCTCCAACAAAGTGAAACAAAACGCACTACGACGTCGTACCAACATGTCAAGACATCTTGTCCAACATCTTGCCATAACACTTGTTTTAACAAAATGCGGCCAATCACAATACACAAACCTAACAAATGTTAAAAATGATTATCAGTCCTTCGGATAAAATAGGAAGTGGATCACAATTTTTCTAATGGATTGGTAGTTAAAAATCTAGCATAATGTTTGAAATGCTCAAAAACGAGTTAAATGTCTAAATTTAAAAGTAATAAAAAAGGGTTGAGTTGCAAATTAAGTCACAAATAATTTTTTGAAGTCTATATTAGGCTGAAATTAGTATATTAGAATTATTCTTATTTTTCTTAGAAGATATTAAAAAAAAAATCAAATTTTACTAATTGATTAGTGATAAATATTCATTTGATATGTGAATGGTTCATGTATCATTTTTATAATAAATTATTATTAGTATATTGAAACTATTTTTATTTAGAAAATATAAAAACAAAAACTAAATTTAACTAATTGACTAGTTGATTAATGACAGACAATTGTCTCGTGTATGAATTATACTTTTCAATGTCATTCCTTAATGACTCATTTGCAGAAAAAGAAAAGCAATGTGAAAACAATAAAGTGATAACTTATCACTTTTTATAACAAATTAAATGTGTTTTTTTTTGTTTATCCGTGACAAATATTTTTTCAGAGTTTTATAATAATCAATGATAAATATTATCTCTTTATTTATTTTGATAGATGTAACACTTTTTTTATAAACACAAGTGAGTGAAGTTCACTTGTGCGAAGAGTTTTTTTAAAAAAAATATTTATTAGTGCAAATATCTGCATTGTTTCTTTTAACTATTATGAGCATATATTTGTCCCAATAAATAATGTTGTCCACTTGTTTTATCTATCTCATGTTTTTTATGTATATGTGAGGAAAGGTTTGTCACACCTTTTTCATATATTAATTAATCCAAACCAAACACTTGTCTCACACTTTCTTAAGCATAAGTGATAAATATTTTCTTGTGCTTCTTTATACTTATCAATCAAAATTATTTTTCTTGTTTTTTAATTCATCATTGACAAATATTTATCTCAATTTATTTTTCCAATTATCGGTGACAAATATTTATCATTTTTTTTTGAATTAACCGGTGACAAACATCACAACCGAGTGATTGCTTGTGTAAACTTGTGTTGAAATTGATTAATCAAGGCTTTGAATAAAGTAGTAAAGTGGAGTATTATTTATATTTTTAATAGAGTAGTAGTTAAGAATATAGCACAATGTTTGAAATGCTAAAAAGTGAGTTAGTTGTCACAATTTAAAAGTAATGAAAAAGGGTTGAGTTATGAATTAAGTGAAAAACTGATAATTAATTTTATGAAGTTTATATTTGACTCAAATTAGTAGATTATAATTACTCTTATTTTTGTTTAGAAGGTATAAAAAAAATTAACCAATTGATCACAACAAACATTTGTTCGATATATGAATTTCATGTATAATTTTTATAATGAATTATTATTAGTATATTGTAACTATTTTATTTTTATTTTGAAGATATAAAAAAATTAAATTAAATTCATTGATTAGTGACAAAACTTGTCTCATATATGAATTGTACTTTTCAATGTCATTTTATTTGCACGCGCATGCAGTTGTTTACAGTTGGTAGTTGATCCTAGTTTTGGGGGGATAATTTTGTTATAGATTATGTACTTCCTCCGGTCTCAAATATAAGAAAAGATTCTTTTTTTAGATTCATTGAATAATTAATGTATTTGATTTACATTGTAAAGCAGATACGTTAGTTTTCATAGTTTTCATATTGGTGACAAAACTTGTCTCATATATGAATTGAATTTAGTTTTTTTATATCTAAGAACAAATGATCGATGAAATTGTTTTTCCCCTCGCAAGATGTGACGTGGAAACTGAAGTTGTATAGAAATGTTGCAACACCTACTAATATTTATAGATAATAACAAGGGTTTGTCTAACCATATGTTAAAGTTACTAAAAATAGTAAATTTTTATTGAAAATAAATAATTATTTATTAAAAAGTTATGTATTTAATACAAAATATACAAGTTCCAATGCAAAATTACTATTTAAAACTTTTTAACATGTGCAAATTTGCACATGATAGAAAAACCCTACAATAAAAATATTAATATGCAGGGCTATGATAAATAGGTTCCACTATTAAAGCCACATTTTAAGACTTTTCTTCTTCTTCAGATAATCTATTTTCAACCTCATGTTTCATAATTTTTTGAAGTTCCACATTTTAAAGCTTTTTTTTCATGTGAAGAAATAAATGCAGCTGCAATGCTTATGAGAATAAATTGCAAGTGAGCATAATTATAAGATAGATTTTAAGGTAAAGGCTCAATTAAGTCATTTATTGGTGGATCATAAATAAAATACCATTAAATTTAATTAATGGTTTAGATTTTTTTAAAATAAAAAATGATAACTATTTGGATTTTTACGTGTTCCTTTCGGTTTCTTTTCCCGGTTTCGTTTATTTTTAATAAGTTTATGCTTTGAGTTACAATATGTTGCAAGTTACCACCTCTCTCTCTAAAATTAATTCATCATCACCTACTTGTTTTCATTGAATGCATTAATGATTTTGTAAGTTAAGAAATAATGAACTTTTCATTCTAAAGGAATGATCCCTTGAAAAAAAAATCCTAAAGGAATGAAAAACACTTCAACAATTTTAGACATGTCCTCTATCTCTTCATTACAACGTTATGGTTGTAAAGAATCACAACCACTAGACTCACCGATAATTATATGATAAATTTTTCATTGAAAAAGAGTTATGAAATATTGAATGGGGTGTTCTTCGTAGCATTGATATAAATGGAGCAACACAAATTTCATATCTAAGTTGAAATTTTTTTTATGTGAGATCTAATGTTGGTCAGCTGGAAAGATGTCGACAATGAAGAAGGGTGATGGGCTTGTGCATATCCAGTAACCTAGGGGATGGTAAAAGGCTATAGAAGAAGATGGAAGGCAGGGAAGAGGAAAAAAAATCTAGTGCATATGATGTATAATAGAGTATGTGCGTTTGATTAAGATTAATCTAATGACTCTTAATTATTGTTTATAGTGGTCCACCGGTGAGGGATTTGATTGAACCCTTATCCTAAAATTCACCATATCATAAAATTTGGAAAAACAAAGAACACGCAAAATAGAGATCAACAATAACAAAAAAAATGGTTTAAAATTTGAGTTAGAGTGGTGGTTTTTGTGTACTGGAGTGACCGAGTGTTTATTAAGTATTGTTATTAAGAAATTATAAAAAAATAATGTATATATAAGACCAATTTAAAATCTCAATGTTAAGAGTCTCCATTGTGGAAGCTCTATAAAACACTTCATATTTTATAGATAAATGTCAATCAATACTCCTAATACATTAATTAAATAAGCAAATATAATAATTAATCATTTAAAAGTAAAAAAAAATTGGATTAATAGTGTTTTGTCCCCTATAATATATACCACTTTTGATTTTTCCCTTTTAAAAAAAAAGTTTTTGATTCCATCCTTATAAAATCAAGATTGGCACAGTGGCTATATAATTATTATTATTTTTTATTTTTTTGGTACACTTAGCTGTTTCCCCCCTTTTTTAAAATAATAATTAAATTCATTAGAACAAGATTATTTTAAAAAATAAATAAAGATTAAAAAAAAAAATCTTCTCTCCATCGTTCCTCTTCTTCTTTCCTCTTGTCTGTCTTCTCTTCCTTTTCTCTTCCTCATCTCATATCTTCATCTTCTTTTCCTCTTCTCTTCCTCTCAATGATTAACAACAACTACCAAACATGGTTTATTCTTCTTTGACTTTGAGATTAAAAATGGGTCAAATTTGGTGTATGCTTCTTTGATTTTGAGATTAAAAATGGGTCAGATTTGGTTTCATATTTTGCGGATGGAATTTGTTGTTGTTGTTCGATGGAAAGCGGGATAGATGTTATTATTCTTTCAGAATTTGGTTTCGAGAATTAAATTTTTCCAGAATTTGTTGTTGTTCATGTTGTTGTTGTTGGCTTCCAAAATTAAATTCATGGGATTAACTCTTGTTGTTAATGTTGCTGAATTTGCAGAATTTTTCTTAGCTTTCAATTTTGGTCTGAAGTTTATTGTTGTTCACGGGATTAAATTTTTCAAGAATTTGTTGTTCTTGAATGAACAAAGACTTTTTCTTAGCTTGCAATTTGGTCTGAAGTGTATTGTTGATCTGAAGAAAATGCGCAAATTAATTTATGAGTTTTCAATTTAGGGGGTGTATTGGATTAGGATTTTGAAGGACAATTTTTGTTTAAAAAAGTCTCAAAGATTTTAAAAGATTTTGTAGGATTTTAATGACTTTCATGATTTTAAAAGACTATCAGGATTTTCAATTTGGATTTCAATGGATTTACATCATAAGATTTTAAAAGATTTCATGGATTTATAAGATTTCAAAAGATTTTATGAATTTTAAGTACTCATTGGAAGAAAAAAAATGATTACAACACACTCTTTATCATAATATTCTCAACACAGACTCTTATTTTATTTTTTTTATGATAGGTAGAGAGAGGGAGAGAGAGAGGGAAGAGAGGAGAGAAAGAAAGAAATGATTACAACACACTTCTATCGTAATATTCTCAATACAGACTCTTATTTTTTATTTTTTTATGAGAGATAGAGAGAGGGGGAAAAGAGGAGAGAGAGAGAGGGGGAGAAAAGAGAGGATGAAGAAGGGAGAAGAGAGAGAGGGGAGAAAAGAGAGCAGAGAAAGAGAGAGAAGGGAGAAGGGATAAAAAAGAGATAGTAAACTTTTAAGAGAAAAACAATTTCAAGAAATCTCATGTCTTCATGAAAGACTTTTTCTTGTTAAAATTTCACTAGAAAATCCCACAAAATCCATTAATATCCAATTTATTAAACAATCCTTTGAAATTTGAATGATTTTGAATACCATGAGACTTTTTTTAAGTAATGAAAAGTCTTGATTGAATACCTCGAGACTTTTTTAAAATGACAAAGAGTCTTGATTGAATATCACAAGACTTTTTTTAAATTTTAAAGAGTCTTGATTGAATACCACAAAACTTTTTCATAATTAAAAAGTCTTTTAAAATCCCTTAGAATCCTAATCCAATACACCCCCCTAAGCAAGCTCTCTTTTTAGTGACAGATTGGAAGGGATAACAAGATTTAGTTAAGAGATTGGATGGGAGAGGAAACAATAACGGGGAAGATGATAGAAGAAAGAGATGAAGATGTATAATTATGTTTTGGATTTTTTAGAAAAGAAAATTTAGAATTCATGGGTTTTTTGGGTTTGAAGGCGATGAAGAAGATGAAGGTTGATGAGGATGAGAGTTTTTTTTTAATGCACCTGTCAAAAAAAATGATGGTTTTGTCCCTGTTGAAAAATTATTTTCCCAAATGCCCTAGTTTAGGCCGATTATTTTTGTCTTCTAGTGGGATGTCACGCCGTTCCAATTGGCGTGACATGTTTTTTTCTTCTTTCTGCACCCCTATATGCGATGTGACACTCTCCTTTCTTTTTCTATTTTTTTTCTTTAATATTAAGGAAACAATTATTTATTAAACATTATTTTAATTTTTAAGTTATTTATTTTAAAATAAACAATATCGTGAAAATAAATAAAATTAAATTTATTAAAATTACAACTAATATTCATCACTAAATTACAACTATTTTTTCTTCCCTCTCCAATATCTATTTAAATTACAAGTACCCGTAACACAAATTTTCTCTATAATATTGCGTGCTGGTCGTCCACGTATCGGTTGCGGTTGCTCTTCCGCTTTCACATGCCCGTGTGTCTTTGCTTGATCGGATTCAACAGTTACCCTTGGTTGCACAATATCTTCGTATTGAGCAAGATTTTTCATTTGTTGGGTTGAATTGGTCCATAAATTGTTAAAGAGATCATCGTTATGTAACTCCGCATCTAAGCTTTCTAATACTGTACTTTGTTGGACAGGCCATTGTGGTTGACAGTTTGTATCAGGATAGGGTACAAAGCTTGGGGGTAGGTAGATTGAATGGTGTGTATTCTAATTGGTTTGAGTAGTTGGTTTGATGGGTATTTTGACTTGGATCGAAATCATCGTATGGACAGTTAGAGGTTTGGGATGTTTCTCCATGATAACTTCGTTGGGAGTGGTCTTGATATGGAATTGGGGTATATGGTAAGGATTGGTCCACGGGTTGTGAGGAGCGGTAAACTTGGATCTAGTTGTAGTCAGTTGATGGATTAAAGCTTGGGTTAAACGGTGGTGGCGTAATGAATGTGTGATCGGGTGATGGTTCTTGCGCCACATTTGGCTCTGGCATCGTGTCAAGTTCTGGCGAAGATGGATAGTTTGCCTCAAGTATATGTAGCCTTTGTGCACATGGTTCCAATGGGTTCCCCAACAACGGATCCCTAGAAATCCACAAATGATCTCTAAAAAGGGTCCAGTACCAAGTAAAATAATCGTGATTTGGATAAATCTCATTGTTGTACGGGACTCCGTGAAGTATACTTTCATGCCGATTGTTCCACCGTTGGACGTCATTTTGTAATATTTCTGCCCATGATCTTTTTTCCTTTTTCTTCAAAGAAATCTTATGGTACACCTCCATGCGCTCTGGTTCGCCTGGTATGAACTGTGGTAAGCCAAATTGTAGTCTCACTCTATTTGTTTGATGCCTTTCGACTATCTCGAAAAAATCAGATAGGTGTTTGCAGACCACACCACACTTTCTTCTTCATCTGTGTACTCCATTTCAAGATAAGGCCTCCAGTTGAACTGTTTAGGATGACGAATGTTAGTATACTCATATTGATTAAAAAATAATTACATGAAGAAATAGTGTGGTTATAATACCTGGTGAGACTCAGCGAGGTCGATCTTTAAACGGGTTGAAACCAAATTAAATCGAGGATTTTCATGTATTCCATCCCACGTTTGAGCCGACTAAATATTTTTAAAATTTAGGAATTAGTAAATAACAATACATACATACATACATATATATATATAATTTCTAAATTTGTAAATTAATATAAAAGAGTTTATTATACTTACAAGTTTGCCAACGGTGGACGTTGGCGTCGAAGTTGTTGTTGAACATTTTTGGGCACAGGAGCGATGCACACCATTCTTGACCAAGCCCGGGCTTGCAATAGTAATGTGCACCCCCTATTTGCTTAACACAATATGATTATGTGTCATCGTCATCACAACCACAACTACCAACACCGCCACCAACACAACCACAAAACGAGGTCCAGTTAATGAAACTATTCATATCTCAATTTGAGGACATTTCAGAAAACAATCAATCGGGCGAAGCCAACAACGAGAGTGATGAAGATGAATCATTGCATCTTGAAGAAGACGTGTTTGGGGAAACATTTTGGTTGGCACACAAGAACCACCATCACCACATCCAATAGCGGCGTCATATTGTCCACCTTTGCACATGCGTGACCTTGATGTTGATGTGTTTGATAATCTTCTCACGGGCATGCAAAACACGACGACACATCCTGTCGATGGAGATATTAAGGAAGGAATGATGTTTCACGGCAAACAAGATTGTTTGCATGCAATCAAGTCTTTCCACATTCGACATTCAGTGGACTACACTGTCGAACAATCTGATCATGAAAGATATGTCATCAAGTGCACCATACAAGAATGTATGTTTAAATTGAGAGCAACCTACATGAAGAGGACCGATAGATGGAAGATTAGCATTATGACTGGTCTGCACAGCTGTGCTGCGTCTGATATGTCACAAGATCATCACAAGCTAAATTATAACTTCATAAGCGAGAGCATCAAATCACTTGTTCACAAGGATGCATCAGTGACACCAAGCTTGATTATTGCTCACATTCGTGAAAAGTTTAACTACACCATCTCATACAGAGAGGCGTGGATGGCAAAGAACGCGACAATCGAATCTGTTTATGGAAACTGAGAGAAATCCTATAATGAACTACCATAGTGGTTGGCGGTGAGGAAGGATACACTTCCAGGAACAGTCGTAGACTTGAAAATGAAGATTGGTGGCGATGGATCCACAATGTTTCATCGTCCATTATGGGCTTTCTATCCTTGCATTCATGGATTTCAATACTGCAAACCAGTTATCCATGTCGATGGGAGGTGGTTGTATGGCAAGTACCGAAGGACATTGCTGATGGTTGTTGCACAAGATGGGGACAACAGGACAATTCTAATTGCCGTTGCGCTAGTCGAAGGTGAGACAAAGGAGGGGTGGGGCTTTTTTTTTGAAGAATCTGAGAACACATTTCACACAAGGAAGGACTGTATGTGTGATATCTGATCGACGCAAATCGATTAAAAGTGCATTCAATAACCCAGATAATGGCTGGCATGGAACTGATTCAACTCATATGTTCTGCATTCGACACATTACACAAATTTTTATTAAGACAATTAAGGATGGAGATCTTAAAGATATACTTGAGAATATGGGTAAAAATATTAAATATATTTTCATTAAATTTGTTTATATAGTATTTTAACTGACTTTTTTTCCCAACAATGCACGATATGCCATGAACATACTCTTGTTCGAGTACTGCCGCAGTGCAATCTGAGGGGCAAATGAGTGGGCATTAATTTGGGTTGACAATTTACCTAAAGAAAAATGGGCTCAAGCTTATGACGAAGGTATACGATGGGGTCATATGACAACCAACATTGTTGAGTCCTAGAACTTTGTGTTTAAGGGAACTCGCAACCTACCTATTACAGCTATTGTCCAATCAACCTACTATAGGTTGGGGTGTCTGTTTGCGGATAGAGCACATAAGGCGTATGCAAGGGTAGGTTGTGGTGATATATTCACAAAATATTGCATGGATGTGATCAAGGAAGACCTTCATAAGTTCAACACTCACCAAGTTGAACAATTCGACCGAGAGAGATTTACTTTCTCTGTCAGTGAAACCATCAACTATAGAGAGGGAAGACCAATGAGATCTTTTAAAGTAGACTTACAGGCGGGGTGGTGTCATTGTGGGAGATTTCAAGCTTTACATATGCCTTGTTCACATGTCATAGCCGCGTGTTCTAGCTTTCGCCATGATTAACAAAACCTTCTCCAAGATGTCTTCAAAAACGAGAGTGTATACACAATCTACAATAAAAGGTTTGAAGTCGTCCAAGACAAGAGTTATTGGCCCCATATGAAGGTCCTAAGCTTTGCCACGATCCACTATGCAAAGACTAAAGAAAGGTCGTCCAAACATTACTTGCATTAGAACTGAAATGGACGTCGTGGAAAAAACATCGAGACTTTGTAGCCTATGTTTGAAGACCGGTCATAATCGAAGGAATTGTCCTTTTGTTAACAATCAGTAGTTAATTTTTTTTAATGCTGTACTTTATTCTAAATCGTCGTTTTTATAATTATTGTTAGATTTTAATTTGTCATCTTTGTATTATTGTATTTTAACTTATTTTTAATATATATTTCAAAAAAAAATAAAATAAAGGTATGTCACGCCAATTGGAATGGCGTGATACCAAAAAAAATTTTAAAGAAAAGGAAAAAAAAAGTGTCAGATCGGAGTTGGGGGTGCATAAAAAATAATAAAATAACATGTCACGCCAATTGCAACAGCGTGACATCCCACTAGAAGACAAAAAAAATCGGTCCAAACAAGGGATTTGGGGAAATAATTTTTCAAGAGGGGCAAAGCCATCTTTTTTTTTTACAGGTGCATTAAAAAATAAAACTCACCTGGTGAGGAAGATAAAGAAGAAAATAATCTGATTTTTTATTTATTTTTTAAATACATAATTACATGGCATTGAATTTTACACATTGAAGGACAAAAAAAATGAAAAATTTAATAATATACACAGTTATGTGCCACATAAAAAAATTTGGTGAGTTGGATGGTCTAGGATGCATTTTTGAAGAATCTTACTTTTACAAGGATGAAATCCAATTTTTATTTTACAGGGGACAAAATCAAAAGTGGTTTATATTACAGGGTTGTAAAACACTATTAACCAAAAAAAATATCATTTACAATTTAAAACATTTTTTTTTACTTCCTTAACCTAGTGGTTAGCAACTTAGCATGATCCTATTTCACATCACTATTGTAACTTTGTAAGATAGATAGTCAAAATGCGTAAAGTATTTTTTTTTAGTAATGTTAGGATTTCGAACTCCTGACCTTACATATATCATGGATTGTTCTTGACAACTGAGATAAGCTCACGGGAACAAAATACGTAAAATATACTGAAGTAAGAGGTAACCCCGACACCGTCAACGAAATTGTATATCACTGTTAATACCTGCCATCCTATCCCATCAATGTCACACGTCTCATCAGTCAAAGTCATATCATACATATCAAATCAATTGTGGGGGGTGTCCGTATAATAATAGCATGTATGTCAAACCTTGTCAAACAGCACAACATAACAGTACTATACGGTTATACTCCTATCCTATCCTATCCTATCTATACACTAGTATGTGAATCATGACATTGCCATCATCACCATCTTCTCTCTCTATTCTACTGTTAATTAATAAATGTAACATATAATAAGTGTTTTTCCTATGAATAAAGAAAAACATATGGTAAATATTTAAAACGAAAGACGCATGCAAAAAGGTCATGATGGTATGACCCACTCCAACACGAACCTCTTCCTCCTCCCATGCTTTTGTGTATTTTAAGACTCTTTCATTGCATTTTCCTTTCCCCCTAACACCCTCTTGCTTCTTCCTTTTTACTTCTTTGCCATTGTCTCTATTCATGTATGTCTCCATCCTCTATTTTTCCTCTAATGATTTCTAATACTTTGACAATATTATTGCCTAATGCACAAAACTTATAGAAGCATATGAATAATTAGGAATAACTACTGTTTCCTACTCAATTTAAAATAACAGTAACACGACTCTATTGTTATGTTCGATAAAAACAATTTCATCTATAAATCAACTGTAGGTTAAGGATTTACCACAAACTAGTAGTATTAGGCATCGTTTCGTCAAAAACAAAAGTATAAGGCATGCTACATGCATATTAAATATTAATAAAAAGAATAATAATTCTTAATTATTTTCTTCACAATCAATTTTTTAAAAGTAGTGGTTAAAATTCTAACTAGTGAAATTAAGAATACAAAAAGTGTAAAAGGCGCTGATTTGTCGATCTTTCCACATTAAACTTATCGATTCACGTGAAAATATCAAAATGTTATACGATTAGATTAGATTTTACATATGACATTTTTCGAAGTAATCACTCATAAAATATTTGAGATATATTAACTAAATCGTAAACTGTATATATCACAATCAAGTTACACCGTACCCTACTAATACATATCACATTTCTCACATATTTTGGCTCTACACTCATTTACCTTTTTTTTTTTTGAAATAATTTACTTTTGTTTTATGATGATCTATATCTATGGCAATGAGAAAGAAATAGTTGAAATAAAACGGTGATACAGTAAAAAATAAAATATGAAGCAAGTAAAAAAAGCATGAAGAGGGGTAATAATGAGATTAAACAGGTAATGATACATAGAACGGCGGGACCCGTGAGTATTGGGACGTTCCAAAGCAACAAATGTCAGAACACCAATCCCCGCCGCTGAAAAGGGCATTTTAGTCCTTTTCCATTCCAGTTTCAAAAATAATTTAAAAATAGAATAATGCTCCATTTTGAATCCGAAAGCGAAAGAACCAAAGAAGAAGAATATGAGAAACCAACAACATTAACAATAACACTACAACCTCAAAAACATGCTCAATCTCATCTTTCTTTAAATTTATTAAAATAACAAAACGACACAAAAAAGTTATTAATATTTCATTTCACTGTGCTAGAGATTCCTTCACACACAAAAAAAAAAACACTTTCCTCAATCTCATCATAAAAAAAAACTTCATGTTTCAGAAACATGAAGATCGGTTAAACGGTGTCGTTTCAATACATGCTCTGTTTTAAGAAATTCTAAATCGAAGGAACCAGATCGTTGTTATCAAGATGAAGCTCTGATCTCGAAGATTTCAACGTGTTTTCTCGTGTTCTTTACTGTCTCTTCTTTAGGAAACACGTTTATTTCTGTGCTTTTCATCTTATAATTGGAATCTGGATAGAACAAGAAAGTTCTTCTGTGGTTGGTGAAAGTGATTTTGAAAAAGCTATTATGTCTTGTAAAGATGGTAAAGGTGTAATGGATAATGGAAAATACGTTCGTTATACACCTGAACAAGTTGAAGCTCTTGAAAGGCTTTATCATGATTGTCCTAAGCCAAGTAGCATTCGTCGTCAACAGCTTATTCGAGAGTGTCCTATTCTCTCTCATATTGAACCTAAACAGATCAAAGTTTGGTTCCAAAATAGAAGGTACTATACTTTAATTTTCTTCGATTAATTAATGTTCAAATAATTGATTTTTATTATCTTTTTACTGTTATTTGAGTCTGTTTGGATTTACTTATTTGAGGTGACATAAAATTTTGTGAGATTATTTAGGAGAATTTTGTTCATAAGCTGTTTTCAGCTTATTTTCATAAGTTCTCCTGGATAAACTGTCAATTATGATTTTTTTGGTGTTTTGATTAAAAAAAATGATTTTTTGGTGTTTTGAATAAAAGATGTTTTTTTTGGGTTATTTTTGTTGTAGTGATATTAATGGTAGGTTTTGTTTGCTAATATATAGATGTAGGGAAAAGCAGAGAAAAGAGGCTTCAAGATTGCAAGCTGTGAATAGGAAGTTGAGTGCTATGAATAAGCTGCTGATGGAAGAGAATGATAGGTTGCAGAAACAAGTATCTCATTTGGTGTATGAAAATGGCTACTTTCGCCAACATACTCAAAATGTATGGTTTTTGCTTACTTAGAATTAGAAAGTTTTTCAATCATCAACGCTTTCCTTATTTTCCCCTTAATTTCCTAATTTAGAGTATTATTACTAGTTTAGAATTTGAGTTAGAGTTGTGGTTTTTATGCAGACTAATCTTGCAACCAAAGATACAAGCTGTGATTCGGCGGTGACTAGTGGTCAACGCAGTTTGACAGCCCAGCATCCGCCAAGGGATGCAAGTCCTGCAGGGTTAGTGGGAATATGATTATTGCAATTGGGTCCCTTTTTGTTTTTTTTCTTGTCTGTGAAAATTTGGATGCGTCTGTTTGGCCTTATGAAATAATGTTGCATTTTTTTTTCTTCTTCAGGCTTTTGTCCATTGCAGAGGAAACTTTAGCAGAGTTTCTTTCAAAGGCTACTGGAACTGCTGTTGAGTGGGTCCAAATGCCTGGAATGAAGGTAATCTAATTCCTCTGATATTTTTTAATTTATTATTACACTTCATTTTTTCCATCGGTAGATATATGGCAAATTCATATTTACTACCTCACCCTCTAATTTCTGATGAATTTCTTTGTTATTAAGGGTTTCACTTCTATTTGATGTGTGCTTGCTTGAACAAATATTTGAGACATTGTGTTTTTTTTTCCCATTAATTTTTGATAATTTGTGCAGCCTGGTCCGGAATCTATTGGAATCGTTGCGATTTCTCATGGTTGCCCTGGTGTGGCGGCAAGAGCATGTGGCCTAGTGGGGCTAGAACCTACAAGGGTTAGTGGTCTGACTTTATTCTCTTTATGATAATTGTTTTTGCCGATGTTCATCGATGACATGCTTGACCTGTATTATTTACAGGTTGCAGAAATCCTCAAAGATCGGCCCTCGTGGTATCGTGATTGCCGAGCGGTGGATATTCTGAACGTGCTTCCCACAGCCAATGGTGGAACCATTGAGCTGCTTTACATGCAGGTAAAATAACTCAAACTCAGCGTGTTTGAATTGTGACTTTGTAACTTAACAGACTAAATTTTTATTTGCATATTCGTTGATCAGCTATATGCGCCAACTACATTGGCTCCTGCTCGAGACTTATGGTTGTTGCGATACACATCTGTTTTAGAAGATGGAAGCCTAGTGGTAAGTGAATGTTAAGAACCTTCAATATTTCTATTTGATTCGACCGCGTAGTTAGAAACAAAAATCTCATATGTGCAATGCCTAGTTCTATTTTTTTATTACAACAAAGTCCTCATAATTCAGAAGCAGTTGAGCACAAAAAAAAAAAAAAGTAGTAGTTGAGCACATTTAAATCATTTCTTTAATGCATTCCTGTTTCAGATATGTGAGAGGTCTCTTAAAAACACACAAAATGGTCCAAGCATGCCTCCTGTGCAGCATTTTGTCAGAGCTGAGATGCTGCCCAGTGGGTACCTGATAAGGCCTTGTGAAGGAGGTGGTTCCATCATCCACATTGTTGATCATATGGATTTGGAGGTACAAAAGTTCAACTTTGTTTTATTGATATTTTCATCCAACATAAAATAACTTTAGCATGTATGTATTATTATTGTTAGCCATGGAGTGTTCCCGAGGTACTGCGTCCACTCTATGAATCATCAACAATGCTGGCTCAGAAGACAACAATGGTGGTATGATTGACCTTTCTGTTATTTAAATTTGAACTCTATACAATTGGGAACCATCTTAAAGATTGGGACAAATATAGAACATGGGCTCCACCATAGGTTGTGTTTTCTTTACATTTTTTCTCCTTTTCATCCAGGCCCTACGTCACCTAAGGCAGATTTCACATGAAGTTTCTCAGTCTAATGTCACTGGATGGGGTAGACGACCAGCAGCACTTCGAGCACTTGGCCAAAGACTGAGCCGGTTAGTATATTCAACTGAGGCATACTTATTTGTTGAAATTCATTGCATCTAAATTTGGAATCTCACTTATATTTGCTGGCAGGGGTTTCAATGAGGCACTCAATGGGTTTACTGATGAGGGATGGTCAATGATTGGCAATGATGGTGTTGACGATGTTACTATTCTAGTGAATTCATCACCCGACAAATTAATGGGTCTGAATCTTTCATTTGCCAATGGATTTCCAGCTGTCAGTAATGCAGTCTTATGTGCTAAAGCTTCAATGCTGTTACAAGTAAGCATGCTTTTCCGTAAAATTAGCAAATAAAGTATCAAACACAAAAAACAAGTGCTATTATATTCTAGACGAAGATAAAGGTCAAACAGCTATTATATTGTAGACAGTTAATTTACAGTGTTTCATGGCATATTCTTGATTTGTTGTATGGTTATTAATCTCATGTTTAATTGAAAAGCCAATATTCATGACTAGCAAATTGCCTAGTTAACAAACACTGCTTGAATCCAGTGGGATTATGGTCCGGAGATATTAGAACTTGTTTGAACTTTGATCATTTGTTGACCTTTCTAATATGAAATTACTGAACATGCTTTATTTATTTTCTGAGTAATTATTTTATTATTATTATTATTATTATTATTATTATTATTATTATTATTATTATTATCATTATTGTTG
>Ga0228710_1000257_pt1 | contig 57693 bp, 22 predicted proteins | sample MedpolnodulmetaG_FD_177995 | JGI IMG/M metagenome (GOLD analysis project Ga0228710, IMG submission 177995) | Root nodule microbial communities from Medicago polymorpha collected in Santa Monica, California, United States - pink nodules | ecosystem: Host-associated > Plants > Roots > Nodule... | reverse complement strand
TCCCACTTCCATTTGTTTTATTTTATTAGTCGCCTGTGTGCATGAATAATAGCATTTTGTTGATAACATGACACATTCATCTTTAGTTCTATTTATAAGAGATATTAATATTTCCATTTCTATTTGTATTATTTTATAGCGATGGTAAATGGTGCAACAAGCCGTCCGACGAATTGCACACTTAGTTCCCTGGCTGCTCTTCTTTATGCACTAATGTTTATGAGTTTTTAAAAATTTAAAGTTAATATATTTTTTGTTTCTATAAAATTTTATTTTTAAGGGCATGAGTAACGCACTTGGTTAAGATAAAGGATTAAAGAAGTTAATGAATTAAAAAGGCGCAATGTTCGAATCGTGGCGAAGGAGAAAACATTATGATAACAATTAACATTTTATCTCTAAAAAAAATTAACATTTGACAATTGTCATTAAAAAAAGTCCTTAATAGGGAGAGTTTATTAACTACTTAAGCTTAATTGCTGGGTTAAAATAATACAATTTTTGTTGGGGAAATGCATACATGTGCCTAAGAGCACATTTAAGACACATGTAAAGAAACATAATATAGAAATTTTGTCTTAAAAATTGTGCCAATTTATTTCTCAAAATTACAACTTAATTTTTTCAATAAATATTTACTATTTATGGAATTTTTAAGTGTGTCCTATGAGCACACATTAGCACGACCTTTCTTTTGTGTTATTTATACTATATATAAAGAAAACACCCCCTTTCAGCTCTTTTGGTCTTGATTTTTCTTTCTAAAAAATGCCCTTAATTTTAAATACAAATAACACATGTAACAAATAGATAAGTATAAATTTAAATATTAAAAAATATGTAACAAATACAATATGATCACATATATATGTCTGGTGTTTTTTCTTTCTTTCCCCTTTACCATTTAAAAAGTATAATAAACTATATGAGCATATTTATACTTATTTTTCTAAAGAGTCCCTTAGCTTATAACTTATTTTGGATTGCTGAAATATGAATTTGATTGGTTGTCCCATGTACATCCTCATTAAGAAGTTAAAATTGCTGAAAGAGAGACTTAAGAGTTTGGAACAAGACAATTTTTGACAATGTCAATGATCAAGCCAAAGTTGCAGAAGAAAAGTTGAACCTTATCTAAAACCAAATAGATACCAATGGCCACATTGAAAACCTTTTGACCCAAGAAAAGGTGGCATAAGCTAAGTTAGATGGTGCTTTAGACAGACATGAAGTTTTTTGGCAAGAAAAGTCGAGAGTTTTTGGGCATCTTGAGGGAGACAGAAATACAAAAAAAATTCAGAAAATAATCCGCAGGATATCCTGAGGATTTTGCTGCAAGTATGGAGTATTGTTATTCAAGAAAAGGTTCCTGGGGATCCTTTCACCGCATGAAAATCCGCAGGTAATGACTACGTTTGCTGAGGTTTTCCGTGCGGTTTTTTCAATGTCCTTTCCTGCAGATTTTGCTGCGGTTTTGTTTAATTTTCTTTTAGCTACGATGGAGATGGAAGTTCCCCTGCATCGGGCATGGATGTATAATAGGCTTCATCTTGGTCGAAAAGGATATATATCTGAGTTTTTTAAACGGTGTCAATGAGTTTATGGAAGAAAAAAAGGACATATTGATCTTTTAGACTCTGTGTGTCCTCTCTCTTTTGGTTTAATTCTGTGCTCTACTTTCCCTTAAGGTGCTTTAGTTCTAACAAGGTAGTGACAAGGTGCTTTAGTTCTGGTATTCTGAATTTTGACATGATTTTTATACCCATCCTAGGTGTCAGCTTGTTATTGCACAAATTTTATATACCTTTTTTTTACAATTTGAGTAATGAGTTATATCTATATGCAGATAGATGGGTCAAATGGTGCTGATTGTAACGTAGCATTACAAGAAACTATTTAACTTAATGAAACAAGTGTAACATGCAACCGATGGAAAGACGCTGATGAAACAAAAAAATTGTGGATGAATATTTGAGTTCTTTTTTCTTTATTTACTCTTCCCTTGTAAAATTACATTGTAGTTTCTTCCATAATATGAATCATGTTTCCCACTAGAACTATAATGTTTTGTCATATTTTAGTGTTTGTTCATTACTAGAAAAAGCAAAATTAGGGAGGGAAATTAGTGACGGAAAAAATAAAATTCCTCACAAATTCCTTGGTCGCAAAATTTAGTGACGGAATTATAGAGGGATTTCACGTTTTCCCTCACTAATTTTTGTTTTTTTAGTAGTGGTTGAAATGATTGTTAAGCATATTTCGCAGCTTGATATTGATTGAGGCTTGATGTATTTTATGACTAATGTTTTTGTTAAAAAGAACAAGTTTTTTTTGCCATTGTTTTTTTAAATACATGCTATTTTTGGATCGTTTGCTCTTGATATGTTTTTTTTTTTTTTTTTTATAAAAAAAAGCTAAAGTTTTGTCCCAAATTTGACTCAAGATAGGTTCTAATAAACTTCTTGATCAAACAAACAATTAAAATTGACTTTTAATATGCCTTTTGGCATACATTGAAAGAAATATAATTATAAGTTGTATCAATAAACCAGCAATTTTCTTCCAGATATTCTTTCGTGTAGCTTTAGTTTCCTGGGGATTTACCTGGGAAAAACAGCTTTGCTGCAGAATCACCTGCGGCATTTACTGCGGAATTAGCTGCAGTATGTTTGCATGAAACAATCCCATGCAGGGAAACTTCTACAACTTTGACTAAAGGTTTCCTTTGCATATTTTTCACTTTTCCTAATGAAATTTTTGCAGGAAAGTTTCATGCGGTTTCTAATATTCTCAACAAACAATTACCCACAAAGGTATTACCTAGGAGTCCAAATCCTTGGCGAAATCCGCAGGAAAATCGAGAAGTTTTTAGTTTTATGCCAGCTTGAATTTTTGCTATATGTCCTTGCATTCAATCTTGACTACTTTTTCCGTCTTTACTAAAGTAGAGAGCGCTAAAGAATAATACTAGAGAGGAAATTGGGTAGTAAATGAATGTTGAAGTTTTCTACTAATGAAGACGATGGAATTTGGCAACTTGCAAGAATAAAATATCACTTATGAAGCATTTTCTTTTGTTAAACGGAACATTGATGGACCTAACGGTGGGGTGTCTTTGTTGAGTAAGAAACTGGAGGAGAGGTGGAGTATATTCACATAAACCTCGAGGGGTTAGTGTAATTTTCCCATATTAATATTACTTTGGAGTGTTTATGTTCGCACAATTGTAATGATATTTGAATTGTGCATATTTGTATGTATTTTTTTTAAGGAATTTGTAGGTATATATATAATGTAAAGGATTCAAGAGTGGCTTCCACGAAACTCCCTATTGTTCAATGCATTGTAGGTATTTGACTTTTTTTAAACAATATTTTTTTACTAGAATGTTTAAAAAGTTCTATAAAAGAATAGTAACACATACACACGAATTTTGAATTTTTGTCGCATTTTTCTTTTAAGCAATATTGATGTTTGATTTTGATGGTTAGAAAATAAAATCGCAATTTCCTTTTCCTGTGTAAGATTACCATAGTATCTTTGTTGTGCTGTAAAAAACAAAGGTATCATTTTTTTTTTTTCCTTACAAATGTTGGTAATTAATTTGTATTGGGAATGAAATTTTGTTAGCATTACAGATCTAGACCTCATTATTCATATCGCTGGACAACTCATTCAAAGATGATAGAAGCATGTACTTACTTGTGTGATCACGTTAACATTTTCCAATAATAGTCAAATTTATATGTAGAAATATAAGACTCAACCATGTTGAATTTACAGGTATGAAAAATGGATTAAAGCTTACAATGCAAGGAAGAAAAAAGAAGAAAGGCTTTCCATTTAAAAAAAAAAGATTGAAAAATTATCTTCTTCAAGATCCATCAAAAAAGTACTAGATTCTTTCAAACCACCAAACAATGCATAGAAATTTGCATTGTTGAATCTTACCAAGAAATTCTCGAGGCAATTGTAAGTAAAAAATTTTCTTGTTGTACTAAATATTAATTTAATGTTCTTGTTATTAATTCTGTTTTAGATGGAATAATTTGTTATTAATTATTTTTGTTGTATTTTTAGGTGGAAGAAGATAGTATCAACTAATAATGATTGAAGTTAGAATAAAGATTGAAGATTGAACAAAGATTCGAGATTTAGAGGATAATTAGGATGATATTGTTATATTGTAATTTTTAATTTTTTGTCAAATTAAAATACTATTGTAATGCTTACAATTTTGGTTATGTAACTATTTTCTGTCCTTTTTTTTGTCAAGATGTATTTTCTTTCTTTGGACGAATTGGTAGTGTTGTGTTACAAATAACAAATAAAATAATTTTGGCTATTTTTCTTTCTTTTTGGACCGAATAGGTAATTAGATAAAAAAAAGAAGGCAAATTATGATGAAACACAAAAAGACGGGGAAATTTGTGAAATTGAACATTAAAAAAATGTGTGTTTTATTGCCTCCGGCGACGCCACCTTCACATGCCGGCGACGTAACCCTAATTTCTTGTCGTTTCGATTATCTTAATTTTTTTAAGTTCTTGAGATTTCGGTTTTCTTAATTTTCTTTGATTCTAGAAAAAAATCGCTTCAAAATAATTTTCAAGTTCATGAGATTTTGATTTTGTGTCCTCTTTGATTCTCAAAAAAATTAAAGAAAGATAGATTTTTGGGTTGTCTTCATTTTTATCTCTCTAGCAAAAGATAAAATAAAGTTAAATCATTTTTGTATAAGCTATAAGCCGTTTTCATAAGCTATCTTGAAGAACTTATGAAAATAAGCTGAAAACAGCTTATGGACATGTCCTATGTTGGTTTCATAAGTTCTCCCAAACGGGCTCTCAAAACTTATCCAAAAAAGGAAGAGCATATGAAACTTCAATTTATGAAATAGTTGTTTTCATTATTTATTTTTGAGCTATGGTTATGGTTAGGCTTTTCAATTGTGGTCAAGGGCGAATTGCAGATAATGGCGGTTTGTTTGAATTCCGCTATGCCACAGTGCTATGGCAATTGTGTATTGCAGAATAATAGCAATTTGTTAAAATTCGGTTAGGCTACAGCGCTATTGCGCCACTATGGCCGCTATTTTACAACATCAGGCTTTTCGAAGCACACACCTCAGATAGTATTTTGTAGTTACTGTTTCATACATGGTTATGGGACCTATAAATTCCACATTGGAGGTGTGTGCTTGGTTGGTTGCCTTGGTCGCTTTTTTCCCATGTTTGAGGTGAATATCTTAGATATGCATGTGCAGTACGATTACTGTTGTTTCTCAAAATGATCAGCATGAGGGAAGTGATGTGGCTGTGCTAGGAAGTACGGGTAGCAAAGGTTCTGTGATAGTCAATGGGGAACTTGTTAAGAAGAATACCTGCTGCACGCTTTCGGCTTGCATGGAAATCATTCTTTCGTATCCTTTTATTTATTTATTTATTTTTCATTTCAATGCCGTTTGTTCATCCCTTCTGTTATTTTTTAAATGGGAATTATCATTGTCAAATAATTATATTTACGTGTGTGTGTGTGTGTGTGTTTCTCCAAGAGTTTCCTTGATTTATATGAATCTAGATTTTCCAGCAATCAAACACGGAGGTTGCAGTTAAGGGTGCAGAAGTTCAGATCGGCGTTGGTAAATTTGTGCAGCTTGAAAGGAGAAGTGGAGACCCTTCAGCCGTGGCTGGGGCTTTTATCTTTGCATATCTGTCTAACCTCAGACAGGATCTTACAAGATGGAAGTCTCCATATCAAACTTCCAGTAAACCTCACCAGGGTGCTGATGTTTCTATTCATACTGTTCTCCCTGATGGTACAGAAATTGAGCTTGATGGCCTGGGCAACTCAACTCCAAATATGGGAAATGATAAAGCTGCCGATGCTGAGGCTTGTAACAAGAACACTCCTATGGATTGCGATCCAGCAGATGTGGGGGCAGAGCCAGGCAATGTAAAATTCTCTGGGGTGAATGATTTGCTAAGGCCTTTCTCCAGGATTCTAGCTGGATCTACTACTTGTAAACTGAAATTGAGCAAAATATCTGTAAACAGGTATTGGAAGAAAGAAATGGGGCGGAGGACACACAAGCTGCATCGACTTCGGGTACATCTGTACGCTGCGCAATTTTTAAAGAAGAGGCTCATGCTGCAATACTGGATGGAAAAGAACAAGAGGTGTCCTTTGACAACTTCCCATACTATTTAAGGTATAACTAGTCCATGCATCAATAACTTTCATAGAGTTTCCAGCTTTGTTTTGACATTGTATATATTTGCTTGAATTTCTAATTATCATTTTTTGTTATTCATATTAATGCTGTATTTTATGTTTTTTTTAATGTTCTTTTACATTCAAAAAATAATTTTTATGTTCCAATTCATCTACATTAGTTTATTTTTCATATCAAATAATGCACTGCAAAAATAATTTTATTTCCCAATGCCATCTAATTTGGAACTATGTTGCCATCTAATTTGGAACTATGTTGCCATCCAATAATTTCTATTAACAATAGCAGATGATATCAAATATTAAATAGTAATTTAGTTTATACCATTTAAATTTCTAGTGTGTGGATTTTGACCATTGTAGTATTTTGATCTTAATTATTTTCCCCCCTTCCAAACTTATGTTTCTCATTTTAAAGTCAGCAATTAGTCACCCTCAAAAAGGCCTTCAGATGAAACCTGGCTGACTACTCTCTCATCAACCAAAAAACCTTGCTTCCTTATGTTGTAAGTTGTTTCTATAGCAAAAGGTGAAATAAAGTTAAATCATTCTCGTATAAGCTATAAGCCGTTTTCATAATCTATCTTGAAGAACTTATGAAAATAAGCTGAAAACAGCCTATGGACATGTCCTAAGTTGGTTTCATATGTTCTCCCAAACGGACTCTTAAAACTTGTCCAAAAACGGAAGAGCATATGAAACTGTCAATTTTAATTTGACATAAGCTTGTTATCATAATTTATGAAATAGTTGCTTTTAAGAAAAGGCTATAGTTCAAGGTAATGCTGCTGTGGCGTGTATTTAGGAAAGCTTATTTCATTTTTTATCACGTGAACCAAATTTCTACTAACTTGTATCTCTAAAATATGTGTGTACAATGAATGTATTTATTGCAGAATTTACAGGTATTCCTGATTCCTGTATGTATTTCTAGAAAGAATGGTTCTCGTCCTCCTCCTTTATGTAGTAGAGGCTATGATGTGGAGTCTCCATACTATCGAGAACTCTAAATTGCATCGGAGGAACACATAGCAGCCGTTTTGAAGAGAGCTTCAAATAATCGGTAACTGTTATATTCTTCAACATTTATTCTTAGAACTTTTAATAGAAAGACTTCACTGTACAATATTACCTCCTATCCCCTAGGTTATCTTAATACGTATATATTTATTTGCGTTAGGGTTGCAACCTGATGAATGCTGAAGACGCCGGAAGCTTGAGGACAGCAGTACAAAAATATCGGTATCTTCTGTCACCTTTGTTATTTTCTGATCATCCAAAGAGACCTGGTGATGAGGACCCTCCACCACCTTTCGACATGCTAAGAAACGTGCTAGGCATGAATGCTCATTTCGGTGGTTTTAATTCTGCCTTATTGCAATCTAGAAAATCCGTGTGGGTCATGAATGTGGGGCCGATGACTCATACATGTGTACTTTCTGTCATATTGTATAAGAAGACAATAAGAAAACTAGTGATGTTGCTTGAAACAGAAATCTAGCTTCCAATGTTCTACTACAAGTGAGGCACTGTAATGATTCATTTTAGTGAAGGTATTGAGTTTTGCTAGATATGTATTCAGTTTATTGAGGTTCGGACCTTGTACCAGTTTATATACACAGTCCTAGGAGTGGGAAAAAAACCAAAAAACCGAACCGAACTGCTGAACTGAATTGAACCAAACCAAATAAATAAAGTATTAGTAATTTCCTTATTGTTCCCCGTGAATAAAGTACAGTAGAGTCATTTTATGTGCCCACACCAATTAATAAAAACCAATTTTTGTCCTAGTATAACAAAAATTGAATTACTCTCTCAAGTCTCAACACACTTCCTTTTCCTTGCACACCTTAATGCAATTTTTCCACTGATGAAATTACACTTCAGAATGCTGTTATCTGTTTGGTCTTTTTATCTTAAATGATTTTTTCATGATTTGAGCTAATTGATTTTCTAGTATGCAGAACATCATTTTTGTCATTACCAACATCATTTTCTAGTTGATCTATCTTCAATATTTCCAAAACAAGTCTTCTCAGTATTGTTGTCATTGCCAACACCTTGACATGCTCCCTTGATTCCATTTCCACTCTTCTTTTTCAACAATGATCACGTCTCTGGTGATGCAAAATTTTCCTTTTGCTGGACCAGATAGGCTATATACCATATTAGGATGGTAACTAACCAAAATCGTGATTTCACTCTTGTCATGTCCCTTCATTATTTGTTGATCCAGCAAAATAGTACATATATGCAGATCCAGACTCGAACTGAATAATTTGTTTTTGAGGGACTAAATTTAAAAAATTTGCAATTATGATCGTATATAGTATCTTTAAACAAAAAAAATTGGAGATAACAAAAAATACCATTTTAAATAGGATCATAATTGCTCTCTCTGTTGTATGATTTTCTTCCCTCATATATTGACGCTAAACTTTTCATCTACTTGCCACTTTAATAATTTTTTGTTGGAGCATTTTCTTTTTATTTTAAAAACTAAAACACATAGCCCAATTTTTATTGTAACTCGATTCATCCTTCCCTGTAAGATGCATGCAATTCGTTTGTGTTTTTACTTTTTATGTATTAAGTGGTCATGTGGGGTCAAGACAAAAATTTAAATGGGGTCAACAAATGAAAATATCATACTTTTGGTTATAAGAAAATAGATGGAGTGGGGTCAGCTGACCCCAATTAAGATAGAGTGTATTCGTGCTTGCCCGCCCCCGCCCTTGCTCCCGCTTCACTGTATCCATCCCCGCCCCGCCCTAAATTTGTCGTGGATAGAAAATTCACACCTAAATCTGCCCTCAACGGGGCGGATTTTCCAGCCCCGCCCCAACCCCCACCCGCAAAGCTGAAGTAAAAAAAAAAACATTCTTTAGATATGTCCTTGCTATGTTAAGAGGGGTATAAGAATAATATGATTATCAAATATAAAGGTAAAAAAGTAATTTAAAATAAACGGGGCGGGGTGCGGGTCAGGTTTGACCATCCCCCAACCTCGCCCACGCCCCCGTACTAAAGAAAAGGGTTTTTCCCGCATCGCACCCACATCGGGTTAAATTGGCTTTTCATCGTTAAATACGGGGCGGGGGAGGTCAAGTCTAAGCGGGAACGGGTTCAAATGCCATGCCTATTCATAGGGTATAGAAAAATTATTTTTGAATTTGATTCTAAGGTGACTCTTGATTTAAAAATATGATATTCTTCATAGTTCGAGCTCCGCTGACGCCTTTTAGTAAGTTTTAAAAATTAAATCTCTTTTAAGTGTTTTTTTTTGTCATTCTCTTGTCATATATTATATCTATTAAAAAAATTCTCCTAGAAAATACTCCTTACTTTTACAAGCAAAATAACTACACCTTGGTCACTATTAGAAGCAAAATAACTACACCTTCTAGTCATTATTATAAGCAAAAAAATACATTTTAGATTATAAGCAAAAAAAAACTTTTTAGATTCATTGAACAAGTGATTTATCTGGTCTATCATTTGTTGAATGAGTTTTTTTTTGTTTGACAAGAACAAAACGATATTCGTTCATTCAAATCGATAGAGTACATCAGATACAAACATCGCCAAAAACGTAAAGGGTGAATCTGCGTACAAACTCATAACACCTAAATTTATAGCATACAACAGCAAAATGCCTACAAATAATATGATAAAACTTAAGTCACCGAAATACCCATGCTTCCGGATCTGCAACGTTGACGCCCAAATCATTGGTTTAATTTGGAATTGACTGATGTCGATCTTTCAATAGGAACTAAACGAACACCGCGACAAAACGCAAAATCAAACGCCACACAAGACGACGAACAACACAACGCCGCACTTAGACGACGAAATCACAAAAAACCACAAAAGAAAAAACTAGATTTATGTAAAAACCACTTATTTAGATTGAAAAAAAAGGGAAAAAAGATGTAAAGGGGTGATTTTAGGTCAAAAATGACTTAAAACCACCCCTCCTCAATAAACAAAAGAGAAAGAAAATTTAGAGAGAAGTTGGAGTTTCTCTCAGTAGAAAACTAGTATAATTGAGTGTTGAATGACCTTAAAATGTAGATTTTTGTTTATAATAATGATCAAAAAATATATTTTTAAGTTCATTGAATAAATGATGAATCTGGTCCAACGTACCTCGTTTATTCGGTAAACTTAAACATAGTTATTTTGATTATCTACTAACAATATATCTACTAACAATATATAAAAGTTGAAGTACAACAAAATTTTATAATCATCCTCTTTAAAACTCATGATCTCTTTAATTTTATGTGCATAATTGTCATTTTGCAAAATTTAATTTATTTAAATTGATTATGGATAATGATCATCACAATGTAACAAATTTTCAAAGATAACTATGAAATTAATTAATTTGTTAAAAAATGTTACGGATATGGTCATCACAAGTCTAACAAATATTTCAAGTATAACTATAGAATCAATTTATTTACTTTTTAGAATATGACTTAAAAACAAATACTATGGAATTATCCACGAATTTAACAAATTTTCACGCATATTTGTTTTTTGGAATGCAAAATTAATAAGTTTTTGCAATACTTTTAAAACATTATTTGTCATTTAATTAAAAACAAAAATGTGTAGCCAATTACTTTTTCTCTAAAAAAAATTGTAACTAATTTTCACTTCCACATATAGTATTTGCTTTTTGGATGCAAAATTAACAAGTCTTTGAAATACTTTTAATTTTAAAATATTATTTGTTTTTTAATCTACTAACAATATATAAAAAAAATATTTTTAAAAACAATATATAAAAATTGAAATCCAACAAAATTTCATAATAGTCCTTTTTTTAAAAGCCAATATATTATCATGATAGTTACGGACTACTATCTTTCCATTTGATTTTGGAGATAAAGCAAATAAATTCTATAATGAGTGTAATGTAAATATATAACGGTATTTCCGAGAAACAATACATATAATGATGTTGATGTTTTGAAAATAGTCACGGGTTTTCCAAATTTTATCATATCAACTATCATATATCGTTGCATAAAAAAAAATCTGCATGTATAAGCATATAAAACCCTCAACGAGGGCGATGCAAATATTTAACGGTGTTTTAAATATAAAATAAAAAGTTATTTAATAGAAACACTACAATGATATTGAAATTTTGAAAATAGTCGAGTTTCCAAAACTTTATCATATCAATTTTCTCATATATGTATATAAAAATTTATTAATACATATATAAAATAAAATATTATTCAATAGAAACACCATGTTAATGTTTATATTTTGACAATATTAATCAGTTTCCACAATTTTATCCTATTAACTTTCTCATATATTTACATAAAAATTTGTTTATGTAGATAAAACGAATAAAATTTGCAATAGGTGCGGTGCAAACATTGAACGATGTTTTGCATATAAAATAAAAAATTATTTAATAGAAACACTACATTGATGTTGATAACTTTCTCATATATTTACATAAAAATTTGTTTATGTAGATAAAACGAATAAAATTTGTAATGGGTGCGGTGCAAACATTGAACGATGTTTTGCATATAAAATATAAAATTATTTAATAAAAACACTACATTGATGTTGATATTTGAAAATAGTCATGAGTTTATGAAATTTTATCATATCAATTTTCTCATATATGTACATAAAAATTTAATTATGCATATATAAGCACATAAAATCTGCAACGGGTGCGCTGCAAACATAGAACAATGTTTTGCATATAAAATAAAAAGTTCTTCAATAAGAACATTATATTAATGTTTATATTTTGACACTATTAATGAGTTTCCACAATTTTATCATATCAATTTTCTCATATATTTACAAAAAAATTGTTTATGTAGATAAAATGTATAAAATCTTCAACGGATGCGATGCAAACATTGAACGGTGTTTTACATATAAAATAAAAAAAAAATTAATAGAAAATATTACATTAATTTTGATATTTTGAAAAATAATCATGAGTTTTAAAAAATATTACTTTATTAACTTTCTCATATATATATATAAAATTTTGAGAGCATAAATTACCGGTTATAGGAGAGAGCATAAATTTTAGTATTCCTGAATGGAAATATGCAATAGCTTTATTTATATAAACTACCAAAACTTATCAAGCGCCGACCTTAGCTCAGTTGGTAGAGCGGAGGACTGTAGTTGGTTAACAGACATCCTTAGGTCACTGGTTCGAATCCGGTAGGTCGGAATTTTTTATTTTTTCTTAAACCTTTTTCATCAAACATATATAATAACCATAGTCACACTACAATTTCATTCAATGGCTTTTTCTTCATTCTTCATCTCTAAAACCTTCAAAAACCACAATCACTACTTCACTGCAAAAGCAAAATTTTCCACTTCTTTTTTAGTCACAAAAACCCCAAAAAAACTCAAGAAAAAACACAAACCCAAATCAAGTCCCAGAACCAACCCAATCCAAACCGAACCAAACCGCGTAACAGCATTCGAACAAATCGTAAAACGCGAAACCCTACTGCGTTTCGTCACACGTTCAAAAAACTACCTCTCTAACCAACCGGAACACGTTCTTCAACTCGACGACGCCGGAAAACTCCACCGCGAACTCGGTTTTCCCCGCGGCCGGAAAATCGCTAAATCAATCCAACAACATCCTCTCCTCTTCCAAACCTACCGTCACACCGACGGTAAAATGTGGTTCGGTTTCACTGATTTAATGGAAGAGCTCTTAACCGAAGAGAAATCGATTATGGAATCATTGGAACTCGATCGTGTTGAGAAAGTTCGTAAACTTCTCATGATGTCGCGGTTTCATCGCATTTCACTTGCGAAAATTCATCATGTGAGAAATTTATTCGGCATACCTGATGATTTTCGTGACCGGGTTGAGAAATACCCGAATTATTTCCGCATTGTCGATGATAAGAACAAAGATGATGGGAAGAAAGTTAGAGTTTTGGAGTTGGTTAATTGGGACCCGCTTTTGGCGGTTAGCGCGGTTGAAAAGGAGTTTATGGTGAATGAGGATGATGCTAAGAGGAAATTTAATTTTCCTGTGAAGCATGGGAAGGATTTGGAATTGGGAATTGAGGATGAGAGGAAGATGAATTTGTTAAACGCGTTACCGTTGGTTTCACCTTATTCGGATGGGGCGAAGTTTGATGTGTGGACATTGGAGGCTGAGAAGTATAGGGTTGGATTGATTCATGAGTTTTTGAGTTTGACATTGGAGAAGAGGGCTTCAATTCATCATCTTGTTGAGTTTAAGGAGGAGTTTAGTTTGACTAAGCATACTTATCATATGTTGGTTAAGCAGTCGAGGGCGTTTTATTTGGCGGGAACTGAGATGAATTGGGTTGTGTTTTTGAAAGAGGGGTATGATCGAAATGGGGTTTTGATTCATAAGGATCCTCAAGTGGTGTTTAATGAGAAGGTTTATAAGTATGCTCAGATAAAGGAAAATGAGGAAATGGAACTTGGTTATGATGTTGGATTGGAAAAGCAAGATAATTGAATTGGAATCACTTAAAAAAGGCTTTTGAGATTAAGAAAGATCGATTGTAGCTTTTCGATTTAAGGATGCTCCTCTCCCAAACAGGAATGAATTGCCTTTATAGTGATTGCCTTTGCAGATCCTCTTTGGTTCATTAGAAGAGTGGGCAAGGAGAAATTTAAGTTTAGTGTCCTGAGAATTGCATAGATGGCAAAGATTTTAGGTTCGCCAACTGTACCATTTTATTATCTAGGTATATTGGCTTTCATATTTTTGACTTTCATATGCCATGAAATGTCTCCTTGTATCAAGGTTTTGCTGTATGATTTTTTCATTATCAATATCATTATAAGATTTTCTCTAGTTACTATAATAGTTAATCAATATGATTCTTTTGATATGTTTCCTATCCTATAATTGAGTTTTACCGGGTAAAAAGTCTTCATTAAAAATCAAATCATTTTCATATTTTTCACGTTTGTGTCCCTGCTTGTTACAGTTGGATTAAGCTGCACTAGATACCCACCCTTTTTTTATCAGTCAAATTTGATTGAGAAAATGATTCATGGTTACTACATATATGTGTGTGCCTTTAAAGTGAATGATTCAATTAGCATATTGTGGGGGAAATTGAATTTGGTTTCAACTTTCAAGATGGTTTAATGAAGCAGTATGTTTCGGTGAAACATTTACAAATACTCAGTAACCTTATAAATTATATAGTTCCAATATTCAGTTTTTGACGCTAACGGTAGCCACTCCACTACTAAGTAAAATTAGTGAGAGGTTCAAAGAGTTACGGAAAAATGTTAAAATCAAGTGAGCCATTGCCAAATGATTAAAAAGGCTCTGGAGAAGCTTCTTCAAATTGCTAATATCATTTATTGATAGGTTGGAAGTTCGTATTCACAAATTTTTGGTTCCATATAATTCACATATAAATATATCCAGAAAGATCTAAGTTGCTGAAGTTACTCATTATACAAATCAACAAATCATTCTGTTTTGTCTTCCTTTCTTCTTCTTTTTATTGCCCCTTCCCCTGTTTGATTTCTAACCTGCCTACTATTTTTTCAGTAATGCCATGGTTTCGGCTACGAAGGCCCAATTATGCAGGCACCCAGATTTGTTTACAGTATGTTCGCACCACTTGGGTTCATACATTGTCGATCAATTTTTCATGGCTGGAAAAAAAGGAGCTCAGCTTGAACTACTAATTTTTGAGAAGTGTATTTCACTGAATATGCTGGTCAGAATATTTATTGCATTAATAGGAAGAGCATATGAACCTTCATTTGGAGTTTGAGTCTGAGTTACGATAAACAATAGGATATGTTTATAGTAGCCTAGCAGGGTAGATCATTGGCGGTGGTTGACCAAAAGTTCCCAGCTGTCTTGGTCAGATTCAGGTCTCCCGTGACCTTCAATTTTTTTTTGTTTTTGACAAGAGCTGTGACCTTCAGTTACCACATATATTGGAGTTTTGTTATGGCATATTTCATTTTCAGTAACAGCTTCTGAGCTGAAAATTAATAGTGCTTCCTTTGAATTTTTCACTTGCCATGGTATTCAGTTCTCAGATATGGTTTTTATGATGATGCTAGTAGCAACTATAGCAATTAGGCTGGCCAATATGTTTCGTACAGTCAAAATTGTATACATGAAGTTCACAGAATTTCCAGATGATGAATTGAGTTCCATACATTTCATTTGCAGAATGTAGATAATGGTGACTTTATTACATCAAATCTTTGACAAAGAGACTGTCAATGTCTAGCAACCTTGTGTAGTCTCCTTTATGGCAATATACTAATAATTACTGGTTGAAGCAAACACAACACAACCCACAACCAAACATTACCTTACTAGTTTGGTTACAGGTTGAAGCATTAACTGCGCTCCACTTTATAAAGTCTTGGAAACATAAAGGACTGAAGAACTGTTCCTTTTTCAGACAACTAATGATGCTTAGTTTGACTCTTTGACCTTTGCCTGCTATTCTGGGCTAAGCTAGCACTGCTTCTACTTCTATGCACACTGGAGGAACTTGATCCTCCTTGGCCACCTTTCTTCAGTGTTCTTCTTTTGGGGGTCCGGCTGCTGTTTCCAAGTGCAGCTTTGGCAACACTATCAGTGAGCATCTCTCGTGCCCTTTGAGGCTTGATGGATTGCTTGTTCAGGTACACTAGCTTTGGAAGAAGATCACAAACTGCTTTGCGCAACTGCTCGTCGCTGATGTTGCTTTGAATTGGATTTCCGAGCAGATTCAAGGCCTGAACTGAGTTGTAGTTAGCTACAAGCTGGCGCAGTGCTTTTGCTGTCGTGATCTTGTTAAAGCTCAAGTCCAGAACTGTTAGCTTGAATAACCTGTGTAGGCCCTCAACATCACTTATCTTGTTTCCCGCAAGATATAGCTCTTTGACCAGTGTACAACTTGATAGCCCTGATTAAACAGAGTAAATAATTTTGAAAATACTCTGTGAAGACTAAGGTTCGAGAAATAAAAAACCTTCATTGAGCATCAGCTGGTACAGAAACTAACCTTGTCCAATTCTTGAAATGCGATTATAACTTAGGTCAAGTACCCGCAGTCGGGTTAATTCCCGGAGGCCCTCAATGGTGCTGATCTTGTTTCTTGACAAATTAAGTGTATGAAGACCCTTTGGGAGAAATCCAGGTGTGATATGAACTGCAAAACAATGAAGAGGAAAGCCAATCGATCGAGTTAGTAATTTTTTTATTTGTAATCATATTAAAGACTATTTTCTTCTCTCAAATGAGTTATACCTATGAAATTGTTTGACAGATTCACCGAGCGAAGACTGGAGAAGTGTGTAATTGCAGGGATGGCTTTCATACCAATACCGGATATATGAGCTGCAGTTGAGGCTGGATTCAGAGATTGCACCACGCTATTGGCATACAAAATATCCTTTGAAAGATCGGCATCTTGATTTCGAGGTAACTGAGTTGTGATTCTTGCCATTGATCTATCAGCATCCGGAGAAGGTGGCAAGACAGTGGTTCCAATATTGTCATCAGCAAAATCATCCTCAGAAGGTGGCTGCTGATTTTCAAGATCTTTCACCCACTCATCCACTCTGTTAAAGGAGGACGATTCTGTTGAGAAAGCTACCCATTGATTTTCTGTCCGAAAATCGAAGTTATTTTCTTTGTGAAATCTGCTCCACTTTTGATTATCAATATTTTTATCCTTGCTGCTTTTGCTAAAGTACTCCCCCGAAGATGATGCATGAGAGGGTGATCCCACATGTCTCAATGTCTTACCTTGTTTTGGTTCCATGATGTCCGAAGAGTACCCGCATTGACTATTAAAAACAGCACTTGCAGGGTGTAATTGTGTTGATTTGCTGACCCAAGGTTGATGAATATTCCTGTGGCTCCAGAGGAACAACTTCCACCACAATCTTTTACTTCCAGAAGGGAGAACTTGACTAGACGAACGCCTTTTCAACATCACTCTATCAGCACTGCGCTGAGTCATCACAGACCTGGGGCTCTCTAGATTAACCAACTGATTTGCTGATAATTCCTGCAAATCCTCAAAAGAATGTGACTTTGAAGATGCAAAGGGATGAGCTGTTTTCCTAAATATATCCCTTCTTTCCAGGTTAGAGCAAGATCGCTTGAGCTCTGGAGAAGCCCAGAAGTCAGGCTTGCCCATACCAGGATCACTGACATGCCCACTTTGGATCAAATCAACACTGTTTTTGTCGTATTTATCATCTTCGTCTTCCAATTGAATGTTGGTTTGTTGTTTATATAAACTGGGGGAGTTGATCTCTTTACCTGTTGGGTCATATCCTACTTTGCTTGCAACAGCTTCATGAACTTGGAGATCAAAATCAGAGAGCTCTCTCTTGATAGATGGTGAATCTTCATGTTCATCTTCCCCTTCATAAGCTTCCTCTACTTCAGTCTTCATAGGGCTCTCGGGACTCGGAACTTTCACATTGCACCTTGAATTCATCTGGGTACCACTGGTTGTAACATCATGGGTGTCATCTGGCTTTATATCACGACTCTTGGAAGATATCGTTGGGTGTTGTACTTTGGCATGTAACTTTTTGAGGTCCCCTTTTGAAGATCCTTCAATGCCCTGAAAAGACCAAAGCAAGTAAATCATATGGTATATGTCAACCTCGAAAAGACAAAATCAGACGCAATCTCCGAATATATTATTTTTACCTTGATTTTATCCTTCCTTCCAATCAAAACAGAGACACATCTACACATAGCCATGGCAGAAGATGAATAAGCTTGCTATCAATCCTTTTATATTCAATCTTTCAAACCTTGTGATAGTTTATATACACAATCTTATTGCCTTACATCACTACTCCATGATGATGTAACAAATAACAGAGATTGTCTGAGAGTATATATTATTACATTGCAAAAGAGTGAATCAAAAAAAGTTAGCCATAGTCAGTGAGAAGGAGCAGGACAAGAAATAGGAGTCTGTCCAAGCAAAATTTTGGACCAGAATGACAAGCACCAACACCTGCTGAAGTTGGTGGTGGAGATATAGCTAGAGAGTTGGCCAGAGTAATTTATACTGATGCCTCAACTCTTCAAAGTTCCATGATAAATATTTGTTTCTTGAAATAGACCTACACAATGGAAAGCCAACCAATGGTTCAGATATACAACAAATCTAAAAGTTCCATGATGAATATTTGTTTCTTAAAATAGACCTACACAATTGATAACCAACCAATGGTTCAGATATACAACAAAAACAAAAATGGCAACCCACGAATAAATTCTTTTAAAAAGTTGTATGTATATGATGTCTATAACTTCTAGCACATACACTGCATCAATCAAATAAGAATATATACTCTTTTTTATAAAGGGTAGGTTACAAATTCAATGAATATGTTTTGACACAAATAAAAAGCAGACATATGAGCCATTATTTCAAGGGTCAAAGGAAACATGAACTAACACATGCATATGAACACAGATATTATGGTAAAAATCCGAACCTTTCGAAGTGGAGTTTGGCCAGATTGTCAAACTAGTTAAGACCAGATTTATCTGATGTGTTTGTACTTTGTACGGGTATTCCTCAGAAGAACAAAATTCGTTGTGTGTCTGTGGTACTTGAAATCAAACAAGTGAAAGTGGAGAGGTTGAGGTTGTGTATTGATTGTTGACTATTTTGACAAAGTATACATTGATTGTTGAACAAGGTGCTGAGTGGACATTATTAATTGTTGAGTGCATCATGTGCCATTTGTTCTTTCTGAAATAATAATACTAACAATAATTTAGTCAAAAAATAATAATACAAACAATAACAATGACAAATAAACGCGCAACAAACACGGTATGTTGAGTTACGTGGTAATGTCCGTGAGGTCACTCCCAACCAATAGACATTGACTATAGCGTACGTAGCCAATGCATGTGTTTCTTTACAAATCACAACCACAATACGACATTAACATTAAGGTTGAAAATCTATGTCACTTTTTCTTCCTTTTCTTATTTCTCAATTGGAAAGGGAAATAGAACAAGGTTTTGTTTAGCCTATTAAAATGGCAAAGGTTGATTTTAATAAATTACGAAATATTATGCTTTCCTTAAAGAAAATCTTTTCAATTATTTTTTTATTTATATATATGACATCCTTCATTTTTCTTATTTTGTTTCCAAGACTATTTTTTTTTTACAACTTTGTAAGACTGTTCTATTTGTCACACATAACAACCCTGATTATATTATTTTCTCTAAACTAACTATCCTCATTTTCATGATTCGTGACATCTATGTGAAATATTTTCTATAGAAATATTTTACTTTTAAATATTCTCTTAAAATAGTTATCTCAAACCGTTATCAATGAAGATTGGTTTCAATAAAGAATTGACTTACATATATATTATATAAAGGCGTGCGTTTGACTTTCACTGTTATATATGAGAACTTTGTTGATAGAAAAATCTAAAGTACGGTTGGCCCAACCCTTAGGCCACTAAAGTCATTGTTTTAGATCCAGAAAAAAATTACAATAAGGTGTCGATGGTTTTTTTGAATAAATATATATACTAATTATTTCCCTTGTATGCATGAATATCATCGTGAATTGGTGGTAAAAGGTGCGTTTGTTTTAGTTTTTTTAATATAAATTTTATTTTTGTTATTTTAAGTGTTTGTTTAGGATTTTTAGTAAATTCATTTTATCAAAAAAAAATATTTTGACTATAAAATGAAAATTTATTGGGATTAGCTTTTTCCAAAATCTAGTTTTTTTCAAAAACAAAGAGGTAACACATGAACTAATTAAAGATAATTTTTATTAAAAAAATTGATTTTTTGGGTAGTAAACAGACACAAATAACTTCAAAAAAAAATCTCTAAATTTTTCTAACACAAAATTATTTTTTTTAAAGTAAAACGAACACAGCCAAAGTCACCTTCCTAATGCAGAAGAAATTGTGTTTCATTCCACCAATAGTTATTTGTCAAACTTTGAATTAGTTTTTAGTTAGTGCAGCACAGAAAAGTATTCTAAATATGCAAGAAAACCAATTTTAGTAACATCAGGGATACTTTACCACCAAGTCACAATAAATCGATGAATAAAAGAATCTGGTAGTTATACAAAATTTAAAATAGCTCATAATACTTGTACAGATTGTTAACAATAGAGATGATATAATAGGAGAAAGAGAAATATGTTAGGATTTCAATAACATAAATTTTGCAAAAGACTAATATTAGTCTATGTTTATAGGGACACATATAGACTCAAACATATATCAAGCACAAATTATAACAAAAAATAAACAATATAAAATCTAATTCTAAAAGTCATCTTGAATATAGCTCAGTTGTCACGAGCATTGCGATATGCAAAGGTTGAAGTTAAAACCCAGTTTCTATTTCACCAAACTCTAGTGTCTAAATTGCTCTCTATATTAAATCCATTTCATTAACCAATGAAGCAAAATACATATGTAATGATTTTTTACTCATATTCAACTCCTTTTGGTTAAACATATGTTTTTAAACTTGTATCATCACTAAAGACCTTAAAATTGCCCCTAAAAAAAGACCTTAAAATTGAACCGTAAAGAAAATGCCTCCATGGATAGAGTAGTTTTTTTCAAGAGTATTACATTGTGTAAAACAGGTGTTAACATCCTCCTAAGATCCAAAAAGTTCTCTTCATACCGGCCTTCCCACACAAAGTTTGACTTTTACGAGTCAACTTAGTCAAGGGCAAAACTAACTTAGAGAAACGTTTCATACATGGTTTATAATAAAACCTGGTAAATGAAATAATCTTCTAACCTAAGTATTTTTCTTATAAATTTAACACACTGTTAATGGACAAAACTAGATTTTAAGTTTTTGGAGATTAGATTGGGTCTTGACTCATTATTTATTAGTAACATCACATTTAATTCTTCAATCATATTCAGGTGTGCCTTTCATCAGTGCCCCTTTTAGTGGTTTGTGCGCGGTATGTGTGAGTATTGTAAATTTGAAATATGGAATTTGGTTCCTACTCATAAAAATGTGGCTACTTTAATTTGAAGGAATGGTTCTGGTAGTACGCATTCTGGAGGACTAGGACATGTTTCAAGTTGAGTTCTTTCTTTCTGTCAAAAAAAAAGTTGAGTTCTTTCTAACTCAAGTAAAATGATAATTATTATCTTAAGTAAATGAACTTGACCATAACAATTTTAAAAGTATTCGTGATTTATCAACAAATAATTAGTGGTGTTAAAAACCAACAAAGGATGAAAATTAACAGCTAGCATGTGGACCTTGATTCTGATAATCCAAGAAAACGAAACATCAGTTAAATACTTAAAAGTAAATGACATGTATAAGGTTCCAATCTGCCTTTTCACATTTTCTAAGATCAAATCAACACGAAAGTTTGAAGCATAGGAGGAAGTGTGGGATGCCTTGATAAATGTATTAGGTATCTACTAGTATAGCACTCAGTTTCCAACCAGTTCTTATGTTATATACCAATTACCAATTCTTTTCTTGTTTCCAATCCAATTGCACCATACAATGTGCATGAGAAGGGAGATACCGGAGTGCAAAAAACACAAATAAACGAACTTATTTTTAAATGGAGTAATAATTATGTTGGTCCGTAAATGTGTAACGAGTAGTCATAATAGTCCTAAAATGTATTGAAATTTAAATATAGTTTTTGATTGTGCACTATGATTATCAAAATAGTTCCTCACATTTAGGCATGGCAATGAGGTGGGGTGGGGACGAGTTTTACCTTTCTCGTCTCCATCTCCGACTCTCATATCCCGTTACTCTACCCATGTCCAATGGACATGAGAAATTGAATTCATCCCCATCCCCGATAGGTTCGGGTATCCCCTCCCGTCTCCACAATGAATTATTATTTTTGAATAAAAAATAAAGTTTTTTCTAGTCATGAGAACGATTCGCATCGTAAATCTATGAGAGTAAGACCAATTGAAAAGAGATAATGAAGATCGTTGCCTATGGTAATGGGGGGAGGGAGGGGGAGAGGAAGGAAGGGAGGGAGGGAGAGAGAGACTCATTCTTCTCATGGTTTGTCCCTTTTGATGACAAAATAGTATACAGACTATATTTGTGTTTTTTCCCTTATCATACATTCTTTTATATGAAGATCGATGACTATGGTGAAGGAAAAGAGATAGAAGAAGTGAATGTAGCCACACTTTGAGTGAAATGTGTAGGGTTTGAGGTTCTATTTTTATAAAAAAAAAAAAAAAAAAAAAAAAAGGAGTAATAAAGAAGTATAAAATAATTTTCTACATTCAAGATAGGTTTGAGTATGAGTTTGGGGTGGATACATATATTCCCAATACCCGTCCCGTACTCGTGTTTGAAATTGGGGAAAACTTAAACTCATACCCAAATTCAGTCAAAGCGGGAAAAATCCGTCAAATCAGGGTGGGTTTGGACGAGTAACCGTGGATATGAGTTTTGTTGGCATGCCTACTTGCGTTAAAATGTTTCGTTAATATCGTCATATCAGTCATTCAATATACTTAGAATTTCGTTGAGAAATTATTTTTAACATGTCATTGAGAGATTATTTTAATGTTGGAGACTTTTTGACTATTGAAAATCGAAATACACAAACATCAACTATATTGGAATTTCGATATATTCATAGATTATTGTGCATTTGTGGCTACCGGTGATCAAAATGACTATTATCCATTTTAAAATTTTAGTTGTAAGGATAAAATTGTCTTTTAATATTTTCATCGATTTCTCTCCTCAATTTCCCATTCATCCAAACTAGTGAAAAGAAACTTTAGTATTTCTCTCTCCTCTATTTCTTTGAGCATCCAAACAGAAGTGTAAACCTTTCGCAATTCACAATCCTCAAACCCTAAAACCCTCCAGCGATTTAGCGATTCACATCACCAACACAGCTTTCTTCATCTCTTCCCACAGGTTCCTTTCTTCTCTATTCTTATTCTTTCTTTCCTTTAATTTTGTCTTAGCAATGTTGCAGATTGTGATTTATGGTATTAAGGTATCTTAGTTTTAAATGTATTAGTGTCCGCGTCGCTAATTGATAACAAAGGGTTCCGTTAGTGTTGTCAGTAATTGTTAAGTGAATGATTACTGATACTGTTAGTTGATATTACTTCTATTATAAATACTTAAATCAGTGGTTAAGAAATACTCAAAACTTCATCAGAATCCATGGAGTGTTGAAGATTATTATGTATTTCTGATGAATGTTAGTTGGTAGATATACCACCAGTTTGATCACGGATTGCTTGGTGATGTTTCTGTGAAATTAAATCTTAATTGAATCTGGTTTGTTTTGCAGGTCAAGTAAAATCGATGGGTGGTGCATTTTGGGGTACGCGGGTGATGGAGGTAGTGAAGAAGCATGATTCTTCGGGACTTTTATGGAAGAGAATCAAACTCACCACAACTCGTAAAGCCAATGCCAAGAAGCGTCTTCGCCGTGTGTGGCAGGTATTTCAATAACACGTAATTTCTCTGCTAATTTTGATTCTTATATGTAGATAAATGATTAAGGATGTTATTAATTAAATAGGTTCGTCATTCATAGAAAAAATGATTAAGGATGTTAATTTATTGTTTTATCGGCCGTGATTGAAATGATGAGCATTTAGTAAAGATGGTGGAAAATAAGCTTTGTTTGGGCATGTAGAGTGAAGGCCTGTAGATTTTGTACTTAGGAGAGTAGATCAAATGGAGGATGGTTGGATCACTAGAGGCAGAGGAAAACCTAGAAAAACTATAAGAGAAACTTTTAGGAAAAACTTGGAGATTAATGAGTTGGACCAAGATATGGTTTGAGTGAACATTATGGCGTAATTTGATCAATGTAGCCGACTCCACTTAGTGAGATAGGGCTTGGCTGTTGTTGTTGTTGTATTTCATCTATACTCACTTATTTTTGTTCATGTATTCTTTGTTTCCAAATATTGAACAATAATTGTGACTGTCAATGGCTAATGTTGTGGTACATTTTTTGTTTTTTGTTTTTTGTTTTTGGAAGAATGAAGCTGTCCTTAAGGCTTGTTCTGAACCAGCTCCTTCAGCAAGTTCTTCTGCCAGTGCCAACAATGTTACAAAGAGTACTTAAGTTGAAGGGTTTCCACCTGAAGGTTGTTCCATCGGTATTTTGAAATCCCAATTCTTTATTAGTTTTCGCCGCACATTTGAAAAACTGTAGAGGATGCTTCAATTATTAGCCAATGATTTTAACTTTCTTACAAAAACTAGTTTGTAAGTTGTAACTTTTTTAGGGTGCATAAGCTGCAAATGCATTACAGTTTTTTAGAGCTTTAGCTACATGATGTGTCTTGTGTGAGCATTACTATCTATCTTGCATTTTGTGCATAGTCTCTTGCCTATTTTAGAAGTCAGTCAATAGTTGATAACGTGTTTGCGTTTACTACTACCAAAATTTCTAGCATTGCAGTTGTTGCGACGCATATTGATGTTAGTTTGGCATGAGTTTAGTTTATAAATTTATATTAAATGCAACCGATGATGCATTCCCTACCCCTCTTCTTAAATCCCATCTCCCCATTATATCCATTTCACTACTGTGCTAAAATCTTCTTAGCTACCTGAAGCTCCCTCAATTTACTTAACACAGAAGAATGGAGAACACATTGAAGCCTGGTGTGCTCAGTCTTTGCACACATTATATTGCAGGGTTGCATTATTATTTTTCATGATTTTCAGAAACACGGATATTATTAGGCAATTAGGTCGCAGATACTGCCATAATTGTAATGTCGCAGTTGTGTCATGCGATGTGATGCAGTTCACAATTAAAAAGTATGATCCAGGCATATGTATGTTCATAGTTCATTCCTGATAGCGTGATTTTGATTGTTAGGTCATCAAATTACTTTGCAACCAGTAACTCGGGTTTGTGGTTTCCCTTATAATTTTTAACATTATTTATGCCTTGCCTGCTCTACATACTTTGATGTTCCTAGTTAAGATTTTTAACGGTATCACAAGAAGGATATATTCTGTCCTTAGGATTTAAGTGTGGTCTTTGTCTTAACCCATCAACTATAATAGGGTTGGACGACTAGTACTCTGGATGAAATTCAATTATCTTTAGGGTACTGTTTTCCTTAGCCCTTAACATCAACATCAGTTACGGATATAAGTATGTGTTTGGCTTAGTGGTAGTTTGGATGCTGCCGCACGTTTAGTTAGAAGCTTGAATGGCCAACGAGAATGGAATGCGAGAATCCTGGTTTCAATGTGAAACCAAACAGGCCATAAGTGTTTGCAAAATTCATCAAATTTGTGTATGTGTGCTTTTTGACAATCTGTACGGTCTGAATGCATATTTCATCGAAAATATCATGGGCTTCTATAATATTTGAACATTATAATTTTTTTTTTACGTAGAAAAAAACAAATACTTGGAAGCGTTTGCTACCCAAGAGCCCAAGATCACTTAATTTAATTTTGTTCTTGGGAAGCATTTCCTAAAATAATTTCCGATATACTTGTTTTTAGACATGTATTCGATCTTTATTACCAATTTCCTTAGTTAGTTCATATAATATCTTAACAAGTATCTCCATGGCCTGATGTGATTGGATACAAGTATTAAAAAGAAGGGTCTCGTTAACGAGTGTCCCCGAGACACTCTTTAAGGACTCCAAAAAAAGAAATTATTCCATAAAAAAGTTAAATATTTCAATTTTCAATGCATCGGTTACACAAATTTTTAAAACATCTTACTATTTAAAGGTCTTAAAAAGTGTTCCAGGGGCATTCGTTAACATTTCCCAAAAAAGAATTACACTAACAAATGAAATCCTTTAAATATTAGTTTCATGTCGTTATTAGTCAATTTGAAATAAATAAAATAGTTTGTTTGAGCTTTGCTTTATGCACCATATATTTGTAAAGTTAAGATACACGATCGAGATATAATATTTGATAGAATAAAACTTTTGAGTCACTATCCATTTGTAGGTGTATGATCCCTTATCTCTGAGTCAAATCCATACCAATATACATGCCCCACATTTTTGCATAGAGCACGCCACATAAGCCATTCTTATGAGCATAACTATTCAAAAAATTGTCATTACTATCACGAAGAAGGTCGCCATATCTTGAATGGCTAATTGAGCTTTTATGTTGTTGTCAAGATTGAGTTTAATCAAATCTCTCGGGGTTGCTTCCAACCAATGAAAATAGGGCCGGTGTGTTGAGGTCGTCCGATTATGTGTATTTGTTCGCAACTATCAATCTCCATAACCATCTTGAAAATCACATGAGTTAGATTAAAGGGGCGATGAGACCCCTCTTCGATTTTTTTTATTCCTCCCACGTCCACAAGTGCCAACATGTTTTCATAAAGAGAATTTGCCATTCATTATTGTGTTCTCCCTTCTTCTTGTTGTTGAAATTGTTAAAGATTCAAACTATACAATTCAGAGAAAAGAAATTAGTAATATAATTAAAAGCCACTAACCTAAGACAAACTCGTGTGGATTGCTCGCTATCTCTCAAAGCATGGACCATTACTTCATCTTCATTTCCTCAAGTTGGAGACAAGGGGATATTCCACTTCCCCATCTGCTTCAGCGATAATTAGTTAAGCAACGTTCATGAGAAGCAATCAGTGTGAAAGTTTAAAATATGTGAGGCCATTCTTAACTCCACAAACGTTTCCAATTCCCCATCAATGGAACGATATATATATATATATATATATATATATATATATATATATATATATATCACCGAAGGAACTAATTTTCGGTTACGTGGGGAAGATGGATGGTGAGAAAATTGATGTCCCACTTGTCTGTCTTCCGTTAGAGCATCCTTCATAGCAAGTGTAATGTTAATGGTATGTTGAGTATAAAGATTTATAAGAGAGTGATCGTTAGACATCCATGTCAAGCAAAAAAATTATTCATTTACCATCTCCCACCTGCCAAAGTGTATGTCTTTGAAATTGGTCTCAAATACCAGCTAAGGCTTTCCATATGGGGGAGTCATGAGGCTGAGAAGTATTGGCAACCTGAAGATAATTATTTCTACAATACTTACTATAAATGACCTTGCACCAAAGATCATCAAGTTTATTTATCATGTTCCATAACATTTTCATAAGGAAAACTTCATTCAATTTTTCCAGGATTTCTAATACCAAGAACCGCATCACCTTTAGGTTTCCTTAGAAGTAGATCCCAAAGAAACAATAGATTGTATCTAACACTGATGAATTCCATAAAACTTGATTGACTTTTATCCTAACCTTCTTCAATCTGTCAGTAGAGTTATAATTCCTTTAGACCACAAGGAATACATATTATTTTGGGAGCACATGATATGTGTTGATCTTTCCTTCAAGAATGCATATCTTGTTTGTGCATCAACAAATCAAAATGTTGATTAGGGTAAACTTATTTGAAACATTTCTATCCCTCCTTGAAAATCTATCATGGTATGGAGAATCTTCGACGGTAAGTTTCCTACATATGATACTCTTAGAAAAAGAGGTTGTATGTTGCCATCTGTTTGGTCCCTTTGCTTCAATCAAGCTAAGAACTATGATCATCTCCTCAATAGACGCCCTTTGCACCCTCTGTCTGGAACTAGATTGCAATACCACTAACTCTCAAATTAATTTTGAGTCTTTTTTTGGATATATTGGAGGTCTTCAATAAAAAATAGACACCTCAATGCAAGTCGGTCATCGTTGCTGCCATCATCAATATTCTTAATATTATGCGGTACTATAGGAACCACACTAGGTTTCAACACATGAAAATTAATTGGAGAACTCCAACCTCATTGATTATTTCAAACATTGCTCTTTCTAGCAATGATACTAAGATGACATCCTATTTTTCAATCAAGAATTTGGCCATTTTAAAAGCTTTCAACATCAAAGTTCACCCTCGTAAATCTCCTATCATTATGGAGGTTGTTTGGCAACTTTCCATGTCAAGTTAGGTTAAATGTAACACAAACGATGCAACAGTCGACACCCTAGCTTAGACACACTGTGGTGGCCTATTCAGTGACCACAATGCCTCTAATCTTCGTTGTTTTGAAGTTAACCTGGATGTTAATTGCGCCCTCAAATCTAAGCTTCGTGGAGCCATTGTTGCCATTCAAATTGCTTATTCAAAGGGTTGGATAAATCTTTTAGCTAGAGTGTGACTCGAAGCTTGTTGTCTTAGCCTTCAAGAAACAATCTATTGTGCCTCGGATCCTAAGAAACAAATAGAATAATTGCATCGTTCTAACATCATCCATGAACTTAGTGACCCATATTTACATAGAATGTAATCATTGTGTAGACAAAATGGGAAACTAGGGTGTGATTGTTATTGCTAATACTTCATGGCTTGATGTTCCTCATTGTATTGGGGAAGACTATACCAGAAATATCTTAGGTCTTCCCTATCTTTTCCTTCGTTTTATCAACCTTAACAAGGTTTTGGTTTAATACCTCTCTTTGTTGTCCTTTTTTTTGTCTTTAATACATTTGTAGGGTTTCGAACCTTGCTTCTCATTTGTTTTAAAAAAAAGATACAATATTTGACAATATTTGTAGGGTTAAATAAGATTTTTTGTCTCTACAAAATTATCCACTTTTGTTGTTCGTACTCATAAAAAAGATGGCTAAAAGATGGCATGTTGTTGTCCATATACAATTTTTTTTATCGTGGCTGGGGTTCAAACCCCGGACTTTGCATATATTATACATTGTCCCTATCAACTGAGTTGAGCTCACGATGATTGTCCATATACAATTTACCAACATGCGTTTTTAGTCTCAGTTAAATTCAAATTTATTTAATTATCCTTAAATTTTGAATGTTTTTTTGTGTATATGTTTAGAATATTATAAAAAGGTTCTTTATAAAAAAAATAAGTTCAAACAATGAATTTTAGGTCCGAATTTTTATTACTTTTATCTTGAACTTTTGGTGTTGTCAACATTCATATTTTCATTCCATGTTAAAGAATTATAATTTTTTTTTTATAATGTTGTAAACATAATTGCAAATGATACTAAACCAAAGAAAGTTGAATTTAGCGGAGAATAAAATCACGAACTTGAAAATCTTATTGGAATGCAAACATGTAGCTTTCTTTTTTTACAAAGATGAAAAAACAAAAGTTGATAATTTTATAGAGACAAAATACTCATTGAAGCATTATAGTTTTTTTAAAAATTTATTTTATGTAAATAGTTATATTTTAAATTACGATTCTTAGAAATAACAACTAACATACTCGTCCTTGTTGGTACAACTTAGTGGTTTGACAATGAAGAAATTTTATGTAGAAACCAAAGTTTAAATTTAGATCACCATATTTCTCCTCCCTATGTGTGTTTGTTTGAGTACATGTTTGCCGCTAGAACAATAACAAAATAAATAAAAGATAAGAAAGAAAATTATCAAAGAATGAATTAGTAACTGAGGTAAGTTCACGAGACTATTTTTTGTTTAATTAATATCACTGTGTTGATACTATTTTATTAAAAAAAAAGAAGTTTTTCCACCTTAAAAAGTCATCAACTTTCGTTTTTCATCATCATAAAAGAAAGACATGTTTATGTTCTATAAAATACCTACGCATAATTTTTATACTTGCTATTTTTCAATTATCCATAAAGTTTTATTTTATTTATTTAATAATTTTTTGAATATATGTTTAGAGCATTTTACAAAGATCATCGAGGAAAGTAAGATTATTTTTTTTGGCATGCAATAAATAAAATATGAATTTTTAAACGTAAATTTTTTAAGATAAAAGTAAGAAAAAATTGGACTTTTTTTGAAAGTAAGAAAAAATGGGACTTAAAATTGAATTCTAAGCACATTTTCCAACGGATGAACTTTTTTTATAATGTTCATTGAAAAAGGTTGGTCAACAATTTTAATTATGCATTGTAACTTGTGATTTTTGTCTTAGCACTTCAATTACAAGGAGAGTAAGTCGCGATGATCCGAAATCTTGACGCCTGATTAATAATTGTATCAACAAAGACTCGAACCTTGTTTTCCTGTATGATTGTATTTTTGATTAATTTTATTTTTGGACTCTTATTTTTTTAAATATCATTCATAAGTAATTTAGTATTTTTTTAGAGAGCATTGGTTTTTTGAACAATGCAAAATAACAAGTAAAATGATATATATTATCATATTGTAATCGAGTTCAATGAATCAAAGGTATTTTTTAAATATTTTTTGACCACAGTTATTTTTAAATATATGTTAACTTTGTTTATTATTAAATTTTGTAATTTTTATTTATTTGACCAAAATTTTATATTCTTTAACTTATTTTTTTTTGACCAAAATAGTCTTCAATTCTATTTCACATAATAGGAAAATATGTTTTTTTTCTTCTAAAATTAAATAAATAGAAAACCACAATTAAATATCCTTTTTAACCAAATACTAGTTAGGAAACTAAGGATTTCGTTCATGAATCCCACCCGTAAGATTTTTTTTATTATTCTTGAGTCAAAAAATTTTAATTTTCTTTTATTCACAATGATTAAAAAAATATTTTTTTTACCCAAACGTTGTCTCTAACCTAATATTGATTTAATGTATAGAAAAATACTCATATAAATTTCCAAATCCCAAACGTTGCATTTATCCGAAAAAATCCGTATGTTGAAAATCATAAAAAAATTTCCATTTCAATATTTTCAATTTTATAATAATAAAAAAATATTGAATAGTTGAAGGCTATTTAGAAGAGAAGAAACTTAACACACTCTGCACCATTTCAATTTTCAATTCTCTTCTCTTATTTTTTTTCCCTCAATTCGAGATTCAGTTATGGCTGAAACCATCAACGAAACCGCAACGGTTACGGCGGAAACCACCAAAAAAACCACCGTGACTCTTCCGGTTCTTGATCTCCGTCTTTTTTCTCAACTCGAGCTCAACAATATCGCTGACAAAAACTCCACCGCTCGTAACCGTCGTTTGGATGACGATTCCGTTATCCCTAAAATTGACCGTTCCGTTTTCAATGAGAGTGCCGGTAGCCGGAAACAGACGTATTCTCGTCTCCGTCTCCGGAAACCGAACTCTTCTGCTCCGGTTCCTGCTCCCGTTGCTCCTGTTTCGTCGAGTTCTCGCATTGCTGATGATGAAGAGAATTCGAGAATTATTGATCTTCTTCAGGGTTTATTCGGTGTTGAAGCGCTTCGTGGCGCTAATGATGACCGTGCTGTTCCGCTTCAGATTGAATTCACGCCGTTATCTGTTCAGAATGGTTCAATTGATGGTGTGGAGTCCAGTCAGAGGAAGCGGAAGCGTGGGCGGCCTAGTAGGGATGTGACTCCGGTCCCGGAGAGACCTTTAGCTATCTGTGAGGCGATGGAAACGGATACTGAGAAGAAGGTGGATGCCGATACGGAAATGGTTACTGCTGAGGAGAAGAAGGAGTCTGTTTTGGATGATGCGGGGGATCCGTTTATGGAGGAGTTGATAAAGAGGTCACAAGGGATGAATACTGAGGCGGAATTGAAGGTGTTTTTGGAGAGTTTGGGTGGAGTTTGGGCGAGTGATAGGAAGAAGAGGAGGATTGTTGATGCTAATGCTGTTTCTGATTTGTTGCCAACTGGATGGAAGCTTGTGCTTATAGTGCAGAGGAGAGGGAAGCATAATTCTGTGGTTTGTCGCCGTTACTCAAGGTTTATACTCTTTCTCATTGCCTTCAATTGTCCTTTTTATTTCGCCTTTTATTTGAATTTGAATTTGAATTGAATTACTGATTGATTAGTTTGAACTTCGAACAATGTATTTGCTTTTCGTGTTTCGATTAGTTTGTTTTTGTATATCTGCTTGTGAATTGTAAAGAGTTATGCAGTGGTTTATAGTTTGAGAGTTGGATTGTGAATAATTGAGTTTCAATAAACTCTGACATCTGAATTTAGCTCTTCCCGCCTGAACTGTTTATAGTGTTATCTTCCCTTTAAAGTTAGGTTTGATTTGTGAATGAAAGATTGCACAAATCTATAGTTTTGGAGAGAGATTATAGAGTTTAAATTAGATTATTATGAGAAATATAAACTTGAAATCTGGAGCTGATTTAATTGAAAGAGAATCGTACTATGTGTATTAGGTTTATAACTAGATTTAACTTAAATATCAGACATGAACAGTATGGTGAAAGACATACCTAAGACAGAGTTAAGGAGGTAGAAGGTGTCAGTGTCTTTTGGCGCTTTGTGATGTTGAAGAGGTAAACTGGTGGGATGTTGAAAATGTGGATCTAGCAAGTATTAGCTTTGGACGTTGTAAATCGAATAAGTTTCCCCTTTTACTATGAATGATTTGATTGATTAGTTCATTCATATGGGAAATCAATGCAAAAAGTTAAACATTTTATTACTTTCTTGTTCTATTGTTAATGCCTTTATTATTATTAATAATAATAATGTGTGCTTTTTGGTAGTTTTTCATTGTGTAACCATAGTTATATTTGAACTGGTTATCATTAGCCTAGGGCATCGGATCAATGGCTTATTAGTTCAACCAAGAAGGTCCTTGCATAATCAAATTGAATAAAACAAATATTAAATCTTCAAATGTAAATATAAGTTACGTAAACTATTAGAATTAGAACATTTAGCTATAGTAAGTTCAGAACACAAGTTTACAAAGTTGGTATACAACTAAGAGCATTAACAATAATGGATAAACGAAGTCAGTTGACATTTTTCTTTTACCTTATGAAGTTCCATTGACTTTAAGATTATGTTGTTTGTTTACTATAATGTCATAGACTGGTAGGCATTGGTGCATTAGTTGAGATATGATTTACAATGAAACATGCTTGTTTGTTGATAGAGAGTGGTAACTACTTGTGGAGTTGTGTAAAGAGAAGTGAATGAAGAGAGACATTTAGAAGCATATTTTAGTATGGCATTCCAAAAGCAGAGGTTTAGTCCTTTAGGATGATGGACAGTTTTCAACAATCAAAACCAACTTATATGAAGACTGTCCAAGCCTTATAATTTATAAACACTACTGAGTGTCATATATCGAACCGTGGACAGTTTTTAACAATCAAAACCAACTTATATGAAGACTGTCCAAGCCTTATAAGTTAAACACTACTGAGTGTCATATCTCCAACTGATTTAGAACTTTTCAACACACCGAGCCAGTTAGGATTGAACTTCTGAAGGTGGACTAATTCTGGTGGAATAACAATCACCTCAACACCACCCTCACCCAAAACTGGACATCTTAAACATAATGTGAGTGGTATTTACTACCTTGGTCCAATAAGTATAACAGACCTATGATAGGCTTTGATATCCTTTTAGAACCTGTATTTAAGCCCTAATTACCCCCATGAAACTGTCGTGGAAGGAGGAGACTCTCCAAGCCTTATTAGTACTGCCAAGGCCATATCTTTAGTTGATGTGGAACTCAACACTTTTCAACTAACTTGATTGGTTCAGCGAGGACCGGCGAGTTCATTAAGTTTTTCAAAACTTGGATGTGTTAATTTGGTTTCTACTTGTTTGCATGCATATCCTATATAATTGGTGAGTAGGACCAAGTTCACTTGTTTAAACGGTCATTCTGAGTTTAATAACTACAGAAGTAATAAGGATACTTGATATGGAGTGAAAACTTAACTGCTTTTTTGTTCCTTATTAGATCACAGAATTTAGAAAGAGCAATTTAACACAAAAAAAATTAAATTAAGCAATCTTGAGTAGGCACTATCGAGGGATCTCTATCAAAAACATAAAAAAGCATAGAGCAAGTTTCTCCCATATATGGCAAAATAGCTTCTATTTAATGTCTTTTATTAAGAAAAAAAAAGAATTGAAGATATTTCTTGTTTGCTGAAACTATATTGTTGTCTTGGTCACATTCTAATATTTTGCTTATGTTTTCTGTCAGTTTATGAACAATATAATAAGGGAAAAACAGTGTGTTTATACCAGTGTGTATTTCTTTCTCAATGCTTTTGTTTTAAGTTGCATTTTACTAAGCAGTATAATGTGAATACTAGTAGGTAGAAAAAAGAGCAGAGTATTTGTGTTTGCTATCTTTTTGGTATGAGGTGGATGGGTTGAATTTTTATAAAAGGAAGGGGCTGGGGGTGGCATCGCTAACCCTTGATCAGCCCTTATCCTTCCTAGGAAAGTTGTCTGCAGCCTGTGTTCTTTAATTGTTCAAGCTTTAATCTGCATTGGGCATATTACCTATTTCAGTATCCATGATTTCCTTTTGTAATACCATCTATGGCTCCCTTTATTAAATGAAGTTTGTAACTGATTATTGTTCTCTTTTTATTAATGAACCTCAATCTACCTACATGCATATTTTGATTTCTACTATATCCAAGTTATCACAGATGACATGATATGAACTACTTTTGTATCTCAATTTGCATATGATCTCTGAATTATATAGATTATGGTGCTCTGTTAGTTTAGTTTCTATTCCTGCAATGCTGTAATTTCTCTTAAACCCGTATTCCCCAATATCTTCATAACTTTCAGAATGTATCCATTCTTTGTTACTTTTATCCCCTGGGAATGAATTTGGTTGTTTATTCACTCAAACACCAAATCCCTAGCTATCAACGTCTTTTCAGCTCAAAGCTCATCATTTTCCATGAAGACCACAATAATGAGACGGATGAAAATTATTGCGAATTTGAAGTTTGAGAATAAATTGTCAATATTAATCCTTAAGGAATGAAGTTATCAAGTATCTATATGTGACTTGCAGGGACCAGAAATGAGTTTTACTGTAATTTTACTTTGTAGAAGCTGTAACCTGAAATTTCTTGGCACAGTTATTGCATATATTGATTATTTCTGAACTATTATTAGTGTTCCATTCTCATGTAATTTCCTTAATTTGATTCCATCCAGCCCTGATGGACGCCAGTTTGACTCATACAAGGATGTTTCTTCATACTTGGTTTCTTTGTCCGGTGTTCAAGACATAGGCCACTTACAATCTTGTTATATTGATGGTAGTCAGCAGCTCTCCAGTAACATCAATGTGGCATCTGCAAATGTAAGCTAATAGTTGTAATTTTAAATTTTTTTTTGTTCCAATAACATAAGCGACAAGTTTCACTTATTCTTCTTTTTACACATGCAGCAGAATGTTGCTCACGTCCCTACAGGTGGCATTAAGATTGACGGCAATGCAAGTTCTCATCATGAGAAGCAGGAAACCATATCATCATCAATGGGAACTGGAAATCTTAACATTTCTGATGGGAATTTGAATGGTGACCTGGCTATGTATAGTGAACTAAGCAATATTACTAGTGGAGCCTTTAGAGTCCCTGAGCATTCAACTGATGTTGGGCTACCACTGAAGGACACCAAGAATGATGCAAATTCAGTTCAGGGATGTTTTCTTTCGGAGGACAGAGTTTATAATGTATGTAATGAGGAATTGGTTGTTGCTATTGTGGCTATTGATGCTGCATGTAATCTATATATTCCTTTGCAGCAGAGTTTATTATTTTTCTGATCCAATAACAAAAGGAACATGTTTCATTTTTTTTCTCATTTTATGATGCAGCAGAGTGTTGGTCATATCCCTACAGGTGGCATGAAGATTGATGCCTATGCAAGTTCTCATCAGGTGAAGCAGGCCACCATGTCGTCATCAGTTGGAACTAGAAAGCTGAACGCTTCTAACAGGAATTTCAGTTGTAACCTGGATTTTGATCGGAAATTGGTGTTAGCTCTTAAGGCTAGTGATACTGCTCGCAATCCAGGCACTCCTTTGGATTTCACAGCTCCTATCTCCAATAGTGGCTGTGGTATTGATCGCTTTTCTGACGAAAGAAATGCTGTGACATGCATAAAAGGCAGTGTTAGCAATTTTGATAGTCAGGATAAAAGTACAGGATACTGTGAAACTGTTCCCTATGGAAATGAGCAGGTACATGTTGGTGACAATGGGCTTGGGCTTTCCTCCACATTAGTGGAAAACCACATTCAGAAAATAGGTTCTGAAAGCAACATGCTGGTTCCAAATTCTGAAGAGAAAATGTTTGCTGGTAGCAATCTAGAGGATATACATCTTAGCTCTGTGGTGGGCATGGAGCAAAATGATGGAAAGCTAGTTGAGAACGACAATCAACAAATTATTTCTAGTAGAAATGAGTCAGGAATTGAAGATATTTCTACTAATGGTGAACTTCAGTTTAGTTCTGAAGGCTCTCCTGCCCCATCCCAGAATGAACATCACCATACATCTATACACAGTATTGATGTAGCACAAACTTCTGTGCTGAAGGACTCTGCTGAGGGACATTTTTTCTATAATGATTTATCCAGTTCATCCATTGATGAGAGAACATGGGATCCCAATGGATACATTAATAATATTTCTTTTGGTGCTTGGCCACAAGATGCATCTGTGTCTGGTGTAGTTGATTTTACTACCGATCTTTATGCAGCTAACAATTTTAATCATGTTCCTCCAACAGATGAAGTTGCAATAAGCTGTTTACAGAAAAGCAGTTCCATGAATGGCCAAATTTTCACAGCAGACAATCTGTTGCATAGAAATTCTGAGAGTAATTTATTTGCTGTTGCCGGGAATCAGCACCCTGCTGCTTTTCATGATAATATGAATAACATATCAGCTGGAACCTTAGGTGCACTCAAACATGTTGGTGCTGGTTGCATGAAACCTCAGCTGGGAATTGTTTCATGCAGTAATGTTGCACCAGATGCATATACATCTCCTACAGTCATGCAGGGGATATCAGAATCTGTTCCTCCTGGTGGAAGTATATTAAACCAGTTTGGCAAGCAAAATGATGATGGTGTCAGTAAAGGAAACAAATCTTGCTTATCAGAAGTGGCTCAAAGTGAAGCTGAACTATTCCAAACCGACTCCATGGGTTTTCCTAAATTGATGTAGCAGCCAGATAGATTCAGATGTAGTGACGGATGCAGTGCATGAAACAATTTTTCAAAATAAAACATGTATGGTAGTTTGCAGAGTCTGCTTGTATATTATCAATTTCCTGTTCAGGATGATAGCTTAGAAAAGGTAATATTTACAGTATTAAAAGGATTCATTTATCTATGGCTCTTTTTTGTTTGTTAATCTTTATTTATGGCTCTTTTATCTAAGTGATTTGAAACTCATTATGAAATAAAAGTATTTTCTTTTAATAATCTGAATTTTGGAAAGTTAGTCTGAAAGTAGCTTATGCCATCATATAGATCATATTGTTGTTTTTTCTATAACTAGCTTTATAACATGTTCACATAAAATATCTGGAAAAAAATATTTTCAACATGGGTGGATTTTGTACATTTAAACGAAGTATTGAGAACCTGAAGTATGGATGATCGCATATACTGAAACTTGCAGTAGGGCTCCTGTAGCTGTTTAGTGGACGTCAAATCAAGAATTAGCCTTGGGTTGAATAATTCATATCCTGTATTATTTGGGGGAGCAGAGGAATTGTACTTATGAATAAAAACTACTAACAAGAACTTTGTAGTGGCTTTATAAGCATGTTATATTGATATTTCTTTGGAGAAGTATTTGTAGAGTTTGACACTAAAATTAGCGGTGACACACTAATGGCTGTCTTGGGGCCTCTGATTAGAGATCATGGAGAAGCCATGTTCTAGCCAATTAGATAAGTATAATTCATGTATAATAAGTTTTACTAGTGAATAAGAGCAACATGTTTTAAGATCTTGTGTTGGAATAACTGGAAAGCCATAATCCTTTCCTATGCATTAGTCAAATTTATAGACTATTGTGCTTATGAACCTTAACATTCTTCTGCCAACTAAATGGCCACCCTAGGAAATGTACTATAAGAATTATTCTTGTTGTCTACTTGCATATGCTTTATTTTTGAAGCTAATAGTTTCTCCTGTTTCCTTTCTCCTTTACTAATTTTGCTTGTATTTTTTGGGACCAAACAGACAGATACTTGAAGGCGCATTATTTGTTGATAAATTCAGCTGATCGTGCTGGTGGCTTCTCAATTCCCGAGGCTACTGTGCAGGTTCTGGTGTGACGTTTCTCCTGCTTCTTGCCAGAGCTCAGACGGCTTTTTTTATTTTACAAGTAAAATTTTCCTTTAGGTCCATTTTAGTTTAGAACATTCTTTTTCATTCTCTGCAATACAATACATTGAATTTTTGGTTGATCCTTCAAATGAAGAAGGAACTATTTTTCCCCAAATTTCATAATTTAAAAGTCATACCTGGTGTTGATTTTAGTATTTGACGCGAATATGCCTGTTTGCACAACCGTTTTTGATATTGTTTTGTGCTCCTCTATTTAATGTTTAATGCCCGGTTTACTTTTTCACCATCTCGTGAATTATTGCTGTTGAACTTATAGTGTATAAATGTTGTAAGTAGTTCTTGAAGTATATAAAATTAAATCCGTCACTCTAGTTCCTGCTATTAAGATTTTATGGCCTGATATGATCAATTTGCATATACTGTAGGGGATAAAGTGATGGATTTCATATACTGTTAAGGACTTTTTGTTATTTTATATACTCTATGAGCTAAATTTGGGAGATTAATATCCGGGGACAAAATTGATGGTTTATTTAAAATAAATTAGTACTTGCTAAACTATTTTATCCCACCACAAGAGGCCAGGTTATAGAATGGATTGTCTATGAAGGTCGTTCATACTTGTCAACGTTTAGAACGGTAAGTTTAAACAAGTTCTCAATACTATCGTACATTTGTTGCACCAAATCATAATCTCTGCTCTCTCTAGTCTTTTCTCCTTCCCTTTTGAAGTGAGTATGCCCTGCGTACATTGTCGTACAGATGCCAATTATTCACCCGTGTGAGTTCACTAACTCACTTGGCTGTCCTAGCAAGAATTGTACCATTGAGTCCTCCTTTCTCTGCTGTCGTTGGAGGACCTCACTCTCACTCCTATCTCCACCTTCTCTTTATCTTCAAATTCCATCGTTATGATTTATCATTTTCGACACTAAACATAATTCCTCCGATCATGTTTAATAAGAAAAAATAAACCAGTCACTTTATGTTCAACTTCATTTTAACTCATCATCTAAAACTATTTTGTCCTAGGTCCATGAATGTTGTGTTCACGAGGATTTGTTTTGCCATCCAAAAAAATCTAGTGGCGCAGTTTGTTGCCCGTTTGCCTTCTATTCAAGTGTAAATAATGGTTTATATATATATATATATATATAAAATCATTACGTAAAATTTTATGTGTCTGAAAAAGTAGCAAATCATGACATCACGGTCGTACAAAACCTTCAAGTTGCAACTTCTTAAAATGTCAAATGCTATGTATTAGGATACGAGAAAGATGATTTTTACACATATCCAACATAACATATAAACCCCGTGCGCTGGGTTTTGGCTCTTTCAATATTGACAAAATGTATCAACTCCAAAACATTTCAATCGTCATATTTGAATTTTATCGTTAATAAATCTGGGCACTTCCTTTTAAAAGATATGTATTTAAAAAACCTTTTTTCAATAAATAAATGTAAACGTTTATTAAACAAGCGTAAATGTGTGTATTTCTTTAAACAAGATAAAAGAAATACTTTGATCACTGTTATAAACAAAAACTCATTTTCTAAATTTATTGTTTAAGTGATGTATATTATAGACCACAAACATAAATTTAAAAAGTAGGTCTTTGCGTATAATAATAAATTGAGAGTGTATATGTTTTCGTGAGCTTAACTCAAGTGATAGAAACAATGCATAATATATACAAGGTATAAGGTTCGGACCTCGGAAAAAAAAAACAGAGAGTGAGAGTGTATACTAACAAACTATTAACGTATGCTAAAGAGGGGAACAAAAGTACAAACAACACTCATACATAAGTATAACAACTCAACCCAAAGAGGAAACCCGCGAACAAGCAAAATCTACACACAATAGAGTCACCAACACCAAGACAATAAAGTGGTTGAAATCTAACAGCATGCAATCTAAAAGTAAACAGAATAATAGTGGAAAGCTCAATTCATGAATAGATTGACTCAAATAGCAAGCACACTATGAGTTCTTTCATGGAAATAAGCAAAGTACAAGGGAATAAGTGAGCTAATGATTGAGATTCACCAATCATTGCCTACCAATCCCTTATTCATTTCCTCTATTTATAGCACAACGTCCTTCATAAGTATATTAAGGATTCTAACCCTACTACCCTTTCTTAGCCCTTGCATATAAGAGGCCAAAGTGCGTGCTTGAGTTTAAGGAGGTATTATACTAGTATTGCGTCCAATAGAGTAATCTTGACCAAGATTTGGGGTTTGACCCTGTAAAACAACATAAGTACAATTCCAAAAATTTGTTCAAAGCTTCTAATTATCCATCTATATTAAGGATGATAAGAGGATCTCATGACTAAGGTTGTGCCACTCAACTTAGTCAGCCTTTGCGAGAAATGGCTAGTAAAGACCCGATTCTTGTCGAAAACAATGCTCTTTGAAATACCATGCAACTTCACCACAATCTGCGTGAAGGTTTTAATAACCTTGAAGCTCGTGTAATATGATTTTAAGGCAACGACGTGAGTGTATTCAGATAGACGATCAATTACCACCAAAATGATGGTGAAACCCTGAGAGATTGGCAACCCTATGACGAAGTTCATCGCGACATCATCCAAAATCTGCATAGATATAGGCATTGGTTGTATTAGTCATGCAAATAGAGTATTTTATGGATATTTTAAATACCATTTTACAAAGTTTACGAACTCACGTGGTTTATTTATGTATGGTAATTTATATGGTGTGTGTTTGCATTGATTTGCATATCAAGATAATGCTGGTGCATTCCTTCTCAAAGTTTTTTTTTCACATGAAGAACACATTTATATTAGTAAATATAGTCTTGTAAAAAAACTTTTATTTTTAATCATTTTTGCTATATGTGAAAAAACTAAGTAGTTTTGATGTACAATGAATTTGATTTTTTTTTTTGAATAAAATTATAATATTAAAATATAGGTTTCTTCAAAAAAATAATAATTAAAATATAGGTTATATTCATTTTGACAATTAATTTAATAAATGGGTCAAGCCAATTCAAACTATTTATACATACGAGCCTGTTGGTTCGAGGTCAATCTGACCAATACATTTAACCACTCTAATTTTAATACATATTATTTTAGGAAATAAATTCATTGCATTTCATTATCAATCAAAGTGCGGATTCTCTAAAAAAAATAAATCAATCTAAGTGCGGATGATACATCATCATAAACATCAGAGCTAGCATGAGATGAAACTGCATGTGTTAATTCATGAGCGACCCCATTTTTAATACATATTTTTGTTGCAATTATTATGATATAGTAAGGATAGAGTACATATAAAATTAATTTTTTTTTTGATAGTGTATATAAAATTAATTTGATGAGCTTAAACAAATAGTGAATTTTAGCTAGAGAGAATAGAATAAAGAAAAAGAAAGTCAAATAAAGATTAGAAACCAACCAACCAACCAACCATTACCATAGTGGTATGTATCTATGAAGATTGGTATCAACCTCATTGTCAATTCATCCACCACCGATCATCACACTCACTCCCACTAACCACCATCACCTTCCTCTCCTTCCTCTATCTCCCAACAAACCAACCCCAAACCCTCTTCCATAATATTTTCTATTTTTTCATTTAAATTTAAACAATTAATCCATCCAATAAGCTTATGGCACGTCACATCTTATTATCTCAATAACCCTCTTTTTGTTCTCCTTCTCATTTTCCCTTTTCAAATCCAATTAGGGTTTCATTTCCATCTCAATTTTTCTTCTTCGTTCCCAATTTTCGTTTCGTACTAATAATAATCCAAGGGACGAGGATGAGGCTTTGGAGATCGGAGATCGTTTTCGCCATCTTGATTTGTTGTGGGACCGCTCAATCTCTTTCCACCACCGCCGTTTGTCCCAAGGAATCGCTTTCTGATTTCGTTTTAGGGTTTTCTGATTCGATTTGTTCGTTATCTGATTCTCTTGGATCAATTCATTATGTTGGTGTCACCCAGGTAACCCTTTTCCTCTTTCTTTCTAATCCCATTTGAAAAATTGAATTTTTTTGATTATAAATTTATAATCTTTTTGTCTCTTTTATGAATTATTAATACGAAATTGTTATAGTTCTATGAATTAGCGAAAATGTTATGCTGGTATACTGTTTGTACCAAATTTAAATTATGTGCGTCCGTAAGTACAACTCGGTTGGCAGCTGCAAGACATTTGATGTCTTGGGACGTGTTCTCGATGTGTGTGACCATCGCCACATGGTTATTTGACGAAAAAAATGAAAAATTTAGATTATGTGCAGTGTAGGGAGAGTGTTCTTTAATTCTAAGGAAGATGTGTTTTTTATTTTTTAAATTAATGTGCAGGGAGATGAGGCTTCTTTGCAGAAGGCACTGAATATGGTTCATAAGAATTATCATGAGTATGTGGCTGTGCTATTCTATGCATCATGGTGTCCTTTCTCTCGGATATTTAGACCGGTTTTTTCTGTTATTTCTTCGTTAGATCCTACTATTCCTCATTTTGCTATTGAAGAATCATCAGTTAGGCCGAGGTTTGTGTATTTAGTGGTTTTTGTTTTTTCTTTCATTCATTTTTGGCTTCTTTCACTTGAATGAAATTTTTATTTTGGCAGTACTTTATCCAAGTATGGTGTCCATGGTTTCCCAACATTATTCATTTTGAATTCTACCATGCGCGTTCGGTATCAAGGATCTCGGACTCTTGGTTCTCTAGCAGGTTTCTACAATGATGTTACTGGTAAGTAAGGGGCATTTTTTTATTGGGTACCTTGTCCATACATTGAGATTTGCATTCTATATCTTTGTTCTGCCCATTATCAATTTCAGCTGCAGCTTTTACTTGGCATTCTTTTAAGACACATTCAATTCATTTTAGAGACTTTAAATTAGATCAGGGAGATTAATCCATTTATAAAGCTTTCAAAATATAAACACAAGTACAATTACATTACATATTTTTTTGTTGGGGAGAAAGGGAGGGCAGAGATGATTTTAAATCTTTGGTTAAATATTTTTGAGGGGAATGAAGGGAAACAAAAACCCTCATACTCATTTTAGCTCTCGTCCAATACTGACGGGGGGATTTGGAGGGAATATATGATGAGTTTATAACATTTTAAATGCATTGACTGAAATGTCCTTACATGAAATGTAGTATGAAATCTGTAAGCGTATAAATGATAAATTGCAAATCACGAGTTGAATTGGTTTTGGACCTCAATTGTAGGGTGAATCACGATTATCTCTGTTGAATCCATGAATTACAATTATGATGTGAGTCGTCTATTCAATTGCCTTTGCGAGTGAAGCTCAGAAACAGGCTGGGCACATAGCTGGTTCTGGAAAGGCGGGTTGATGTTTTTTGCAAAAAATTTCTTAAATGGGACGGAAATAGCTGAGACTAAAACTCTTCAAAGAACCCGTGTCAGTATCACAAAGAAAGTTTTAGTGTCTTGTCCCCTGTCCCTCCTACACATTTTTTTTTATTCTGCCTGTCCAGTGCTTTGTGCCCCTCCCTCCTCTATTCGTCTATGATTTTTGGTCCCGTGTCTTGTTTGTAGACAGTGCTCAAACTAAGGGAGGCATTTGCATAAGGTAATGGGAGAAAGCGAGGCTTGGGTTTTTTCTTCCTAGGGGTTATAGAGGGTATTGGGCCCAACTCTTTCCTTTTCTGTTTGATGTTATATTTTATTTTCGAATGGGCAAGTTGTATTGGGCCGTACATATACATTTTCTTTTATTTTTTCTTTTTTGTTTGTTCGCCAAAATGTTAATATTTTTGTTTTAAAAATATTTTCACATGAAAACTATTTTATATTATTTTAAGTACTAAGATTCAATTCACGACATAGAAAGCAGGTGTTCTGATTCATGATTCAAATTTCAATTTTATAACCTTGTTCTCAGCAGCTTGTTGATTACTTGAGATTGAATATTTACTGTTTTTCATTGACCTGCTTTGATTGTGCCTTGGTGTCCCGTGTTGCAATCAAGTGATTACTGTGTCTTTTACGTGATAAAAGAGAAACAGTTAGGCCTTGGGAGGTTGGGATCATAGGAAGGTCATGTGCAATATTGGGATAGTCTGTAAAATGAAGTTGTAATGTTCTTTGTGCTATGTAGTTGCAACAGCACATCATTGTATCCTATTTCTTGTATTTAGTTCACTATTTGGTTGTCACTGTAGGAATAAAGATTGATTCACTTGATCAGCTATCCCTTGATAACATTGGGCACCCATCAGCTAATGAGAATCACGTGGACACTGAACCAGAAAGCTGTCCATTTTCATGGGCTAGGTCTCCAGAAAATTTATTGGGTCAAGAAACTTATTTGGCTCTGGCCACTGCATTTGTGGCTTTGAGATTACTCTACCTGTTTTTTCCTACACTGCTTATATGTATTCAATATGCTTGGGGAAGGGTCATTCAAAATGTTAGATTATGGAGCTTGTTGGAACATCCTTTGGTTTATTTGAAGCGAATAATACTGTCAATTTACCGTTTGAAAGAGCCATGCAAGAGAAGTAATCTGCAGGAAGGAGCAATGAATGCTAAGGCATGGGCTTCCAAGTCCCTTGCCACAGTCTCAATTGGAGAAGAAAGCACCAGCCGGGCAATGCACCAGTAAGTTGACTATCGAACAGTTTTCCCTGTGAAGTATACCCTATTAAAGACTTGGCTGCAAGTTATGCCATGTACTCTTGTGTAATCATCTTCACATCTTTGAGCCTCACGCTTAGTATAGTCAATTGTGTTACTGAATGATGTAATCGTCCCTTTTTTGTCCATATGATCAAGAAATACTTCATTCAGCATTCTAGAAAATTGACTTCAATGTGTATAGTTTAAACGGAAAAATTCAGACCTGAAATCTGTAATTCTTTGACTTTTTGTAGGTTTACCTGAAGGTCAAATGTTTTGATCATCAGTTCATAAAAATTTAATTTTGTTGGGAATGAAATGATTGTAAATCCTGCCCATAATGATTGGCTGCGATGTTCATGTACTCAAACTTATTTATTTGTAAAACTTCAAAAATAATAAATCTGATTAAAATATGTCAATAGGAGAGGAGAGGTTGCTGACTTTGTTTAAGAAATCCAGGCTTGGGAGTTATTTCCTTTGCTCAATCCCTGTGCTGCTGACACGAGAACATGACTGTAAACCACTTGGATCTAGTTGATCATTTATCATTACATTGAAATAGCTTGAGTAAAGCTTTATTGTTTTGGCTACATAGTGAGAAACAATTTAGTTGATAATTTGTAATGACAATTTGTTTTTATCAAACCATAGCAGTACCAAACAACTGTAGGATTACACTTCCTGCCACGAGGAAGAAAACTTGTTCGCTACATTGACCACAAAAACCCTAAACCCTAATAAAAAGGCTGAGTAAGGACCATTACCTGGGTGAGGAAGAGCATCTTGGATTAGATGGCATTGAAGACGAAAACGAAATTGACAATCAGAAAAAAGAAAGAACGTTATTGTTTACACTTAGGCGAGAGAATGATGAACTAACAAAAGGATTTACAAGATGGATGGAAGAATAGTTTGATAACTTTCTTTAATTGATTTTAATAGTTTAGTTTAGAGAACGATTTAGAAAGATAGTATTAGTTCAAGAATGGGATTGTCCGTTTATTCAACAGAAAAATACACTGAACCCTAATTAACATAAGTAGATTCACCATGAACCCTAATTAACCTAAGTAGATTCACCTTGTCCCACTTAAGAAGAAATACTATTAATTATTTTTTCACAAGACTTGGATATGGAATTTTGAATCTCCAATGGGAGTATCCAATTGAGTTTTCCATATGAGAATGAATCTGTTTGAGGTCAAAATGGGTTGCATAGATTTTGTGGAGGTAGCTTAATCAAGATACGGTAGCATTGAAATAAAATACCGCTTCATGCAAATAAAAAAATATAGAAGTGTGAATTATTTAAGAGTTGCATAATTTTTTACAACTTGGCTTTTTTAAGCGGAATTTTTTTTCTTTATTGACTTCAAGACTCTAGAATTACACTAGAGGTCCTTTAAGTTTGAAGTTTGTAATAGATTGGTCCTTTTAAGTTATTTTTGTCACACATAAGTCCTTTAAGTTTGAGGTTTGTAACAGTTTGGTCCTTTAAGTTATTTTGGTACACATAAGTCCTTTAAGTTTGTAAACATTTTCAATTCAGTCCTTCTGTTAACCAAAAACAATGATGTGTCAGAAGGACTAATCTGTTACAAACCTCAAACTTAAAGGACTTATGTGTGACAAAAATAACTTAAAGTACTAATCTGTTACAATCTTCAAACTTAAAGGACTTATGTGCGACAAAAATAACTTAAAGGACAAATCTGTTACAAACTTCAAACTTAAAGGACCCCTAGTGTAATTTAACCAAGATAAAATGATTTAGTTTGAATGAAGTATTCAATAGGTGATTAAAACTATAACTAAAATTCATCTTTACAATAGAGTAGTTAATAGTGAAGTTTTCGCTAACCATCACAAAGAGAGAGAATCTTTACAGTTGCTCATCATTTTTAAGAGATTTGTCTGCATTAAATTGGACCAAAGTAAAACATATTTTATCTCTTGTAATATACAAAAATTGTGGTACTATCTTATTCTTCAGTCAGAGTCAGAGATGCTTCTATTCATTCTATGAAATGATTTGTACAAAAAATGCTTTTGTAGCAAAAGCTACCTTGACTGGATCATGGAAAATCTTTCAAAGGCTCAACTTGAGCATCTCCTTCAATTTGGAAAATGGACCAGAGAAAAAAAAGCTATATATCTATCAAATAATGCTGTATACAACCTTGGAAAGAACCAATGTATCTCAATCCAAACACTTGCTATAATGGAATCAATAACTACTAGCATATTCACCTTTTACAATGCCTTATGAAGAATAATAAGACAATATACAGAAGATTCTGATACACTTGATGGAATGAAATCAAACATTCTCCAACAATAAAATCTAATCAAAAAATCAATTTCAAACCTTGACAAAGATATAATCACCTGAATTTAACCACAACACAAGATATATCATCTTTACTGTTTCTTTTTATTGCTTCAGCTGCAAGTTGTTTTGCTGCTTTATGTGGATCTTTCATTCTTTTAGCAATATCCACTGCTTCCTGATTAGCCATTACCTAGTTTACCACATGCAAATGATTTTTATTTTTAATAATATTGAGCATTAAAAGAAAGAGCCAATAAATCAAAAATAACTATTTCACCTTCCAAATTCCATCACTTGCAAGGATTAGAATTTCAATATCAACATCTATATCAATTGTTTGTACGTCTGGGTCCGATCGCAAATGTGACTTGAGACTCCTATCTCCGAATGCGCGTGAAACAGCCAGTTGTCCATTTACTCTTGGCACATCACCTAGCATCAACAACAACATTAATGTTAAGTAGTGTTGTCAATCGTGGATCACGGAAAACAACAATTTTCTCAAATTCCACTACGCAACAGTACTATAGTGCCTCTATAGTCCCTATTATACAACATTTTGTACTAAATAGTATATCGGGTTAGGAACAGAATTCAGGTTTAATTAATGGTTTAAAGTACCTGGCAAGTTGGAGACAAAACCACCTCTAGTCTCAATGCTGCCTCGTTCTGTGTTAGGTTCATGATCGATAGTCATTTGTACTGCTTGCCCTTTTCTTGAAATGACAGCCCGCGAGTCGCCAACATTAGCTATCCATAGTCTTCTTCCATCGATCAATATCGCAGTTACAGCTGTTGATCCACCATGCCCTAAATCAGAACTATGTGATAGAATAGCCTGATCTGTGCTCTCATATGCTTTTGAGATAGAAAGAGTAGGGTCATCCCAAAATCCCTCCTAAGACATCAAATCAATAAGCACAATAGTAGGAGTATAATTTTTCCAATGTGAATTTTGATCAAACTAGCATAAAAGATATATAATCATTTCTAACCTCCCTTAAAATGTTGCTAAACAAATGTTTCTGTAAATAGGCGGGGACACGGTCTCCTAGGTGACCATCATAGATAGCAAATAAACCCAATTCTTTATCCTGTAACTGCACAAACTTGGCAACATGATAATCCTCCATTGGATGATTAGCTCTCCCTTTTACCAGGCTAAAACCATATTTTATTGAACCTTCATAATTCTTCCCCTTGCCAGTGCTGGATGAAGGACGCGATGCTACAAGCTGTAAATCAACCAAAACAGAAAATTCGAATACTCCTTCCAGTTTTAAGGGATGTGCAAAGGAAAAGTAGTAGTATTTGATTTCAGAACAAAATCCCTATTTGAGTAAACAGTTTAATTAAGCACTCATAACATAAACACTTATCATATAAGTGCTTATGTATAAGCTATTCCTAACAAAAGATCAAATAAAGTCAATTATTTTTTGTACAAGCTATAAACTTAGTTAAATTACTAACCAAGTTTAATACTAATAATACATTAAAGTTCTAGGTAGGAAAATAATGGAGTCCAAGATAAATTATAAGTTAATATTGATGATTTAGTTCAACTCAAATATAGTAATTCTCTTTATAGGAATACGAATCCTATAACTAGAAATAGAATTTGACTTATTCCTGAAAACCTGTGCCAATTTCCATTCCAATAACAAGTGAGAATATAAACACATGTTTTTTCATCAAACTCAATAAACAATAGATAATGGTTCATGCAAAGAATCACATAAAAAAATATAGCTAACAGAAAAATTGCATTATTACCTGAGAGTATGAAGACTTAAAACAACATAGCCTATCCATGATTTTTGTTTGAAATCACAAACTCTGTGATCAAAAGCAGAATTTTCAAAAACAAGTGCAGAAAGTCATCAAGGTGGTGATAACAGCAAAAAAGGAAAAAGATATAGATGAATGAAACTAAACTCAGTCAAAATAAGGATTCAACTTTGTTGAAGTTGAAGAATTCATTTGATACTGTGTTTGTTTCCACTGTTCAGAAGACAGTGATAAAGAAACATGAGATAATTATGAAAAGATTGTGTTGTGTGAGACAAAGGAAACGTAGGATGCTTATGTTATGATGTTATTATTTATTGTGTTAAATGTTTCGAGAACCTTAAGCTTCACAAAGACTAAATAAAAATATTGAAGATTGTCTTGTACTCTCTGAGAGACACAATGAGAAAGACAGAAGAAAGGGGTGAAAAATAGAACAGAGAAAGAAATAATTTAAATAGAAAAGGAAATTATTGTTTTTAAATATAGTTTGAAAATTAGACCATCCATTTTATTTTGGTTTTGCATAAGTTATATCCACCGGAGTAACCATATTCGATACTTATTGGGCAGAGTGGTGGATACTCTTCCTAACTGGGATTCGAACATTGATTTTCCAATTTGTAGGAGTTTTTATTCTCTTCTGCTTGATTTAACCTCGTAGGTTTAGACCATCATATTTTAAATCAAGTGACGTGTAAATGTTTATTTATAAGTATTAAAAAAAGAGAATGAATGAAATGTGTACAGTGTAAACTAGTTTTACATGATATCCAATAAAAATAGATTATGTTGTAGTTATTTTTAAAACACGGTTACAAAATAGTCTACATGGTAAAATGATGAGTTTGTTAGAACAATTGTTATTGGAGAAGATTGTGCAACACTTGAACAATGAATATTGCATATTAGAATACTAAAGTGTGTGTTTCTACATTAACATTTAGGATTAACCCCCACTGATATGTGTATATTGGATGCAAATGGAATGACCAATGCATCCCTTCATAATACTTTGGTAACCTTATCGAATTTGCACAAACACACCTATCATATCTTTCAATAGTAGTTTACCAAGTTATATTTCCTACACTTCACTAATGCATTAAAGAAGAGAATGATAACTTAAAGATTGAAAATGACAAATAATTGGTTAATAAGATAGACCAAAATCATGCAGTTTGTGATGTACAAGGACCATGTTTAAATGTTTTTGTAATACAAAACACACTATTTTGCATATGAAAAACAACCTTTCACCACAAGTCACAATCATATACGATGAGATTTTTGAATTAAGAGTTGTGTTTCTTCATTTTCAATCAAGTAATATCATGAAACAACACATCGTAATCATATCCATGAAGAGATACAACAATTGAAACTCAAAGACATGAGAAAACTACAAGAACACAAGGTATGCCTGCCTAGCGCTCCATGCTACATGCAAGTAGGGCGTTTAGCACCCAGAGCAGTGTCAAGTGCCCACCTTATGCAAAACGAGGCTTTTAGTCCCGTAGTCAGAGCGCCTAGCGATAATTGATCGTTGAATCTTCAAATGAATCTCATATGATTCCATTATCTTAGAAATCACTCACGTGATTCTTATTCAATGATAGTGTAAATCTATTTTACACATTAAATGATTAATGAATATCCATTAAACTCTAAAAAATTAAGTGTCCAAAATGATTTAACAAGTAAAATAATTTAATTAATCTGTTGTTTTTTTTAGCAAATTAATTAATCTGTTGTTAACTATTGAAATATTGGTCATTTTATTTTGTTGAAAACATATTAGTTCGTTTTCTCAAATCAACACAATAGTCAATCTCCATAATATCAAAAGTTAAACTTAAAGTTTTGGACAAAATTCTATAATTTAGTATTGCAGTCAAAAATTGTATTTGATCGGACGTTAGTGGCAGCTTAATTAAAAATGACCCAAAATTCTTATTGCCTTCATCAAGTAGTTGAAAATGTTTACTAATTGCAGTCCTCAAAATTATTATAGGATCCTTGACCAACTAATTGAATTAGTCAAAAACTTGACAATATAATTATAATGCTTATGTAGTATGAATGATAAGATTAAGTGTAATATTATTACATATCATGCTAACAACTGTCCATTGTTTAAACAATCAATAAAAAAAATCTGTCCTAAAAGTACAAAAAGTAATAAGTATATAATTTTTTATACAAAGGTTACATATTTTGATTGCTTAACACTGCAATTTTTTGTCTATGTGTATGTGTTTGTTGTATAGTCAGCATATCAAAGGTTGAATTGAGTCTAACTCTATACACATATATGTAATAAGTATATAATTTTTTATATAAAGAATGATATGCATTATAGTGTAAACTAGTTTTACATGATATCCAATAAGAGTAGACTATGATGCAGTTACTTTTAAAACACGGTTACAAACTACATGACAAAATAATGAGTTTGTTAGAAAAATTGTTATTGGATTAGATGGTGCAACACTTGAACAATGAAGATTGCACTTTAAAATACCAAAGTGTGTGTTTCTACATAACATTTAGGTTCTCGGACTTGTATATATGCCTATGTACTCATAGGAAAATATATCAACTCATTTTAAAAAAAATCCATATTCATACTCCCCACATAAGCAAGCTTCTATAATCATGGTCGAAATAAGCAATGAGAATAACTCGAAGCGCTTACCAATGGATGCTCGTGATAACTCTATTACATCGCCTGCATCAAATGAAAAGAAGGATGACAATGATTTTATTTTGATTTCTTCCAGGTAGTATTGAAAGATCCTTTAATGATTTTCAAGATTAGTTTCTGATTTTTTTTCAATTTTCTTTTTACTAATTGCATAGTGATGTATAATTTCCAATTAGGTGTTATTGGAATTTTCTTTAGTTTCATAATAATGATGTATAGTTTCCAAGATTAACATGATGAATTATAGTATTTGATAAATTGCATTTACTTTGAATTTTCTTTAGTTTCAAAATGGTACAGATTGTATTTACTTTGGAGTTTTCTGCTACTATTTGAACTGTGCTTGGCTGCTATTTGTACCAGATGTACCTGGTATAAAGTTTGATTTTTCAGAACTTTGAATTATAGTATTTGAAATTATGCATGAATTATAGCATTCAACAATTTGCTTGGCTGCTATTTGACATATGCTTGACTATTATTAGATTATGTTTCCTTTCAAGCTTTTGGTCTGTTGTCCAGATTTCATAATGTTCTAGTTCCTGGTGTGGTGTCTTTTCTCCTATTAATGTTGATTTTGACTTCAGAAAAAACAGATTGGTGAGGAGGAAATAGACCAAAGGATGACTTTTCGAGAGAACGAATTCAAGATAATGAAACAATCTCAAAATGGTATGATAGAAATTATTTAAAAGAATGCATTGCATTATCAAACTCCAGATTGATCAATTTCAGTACCATTTAAGAATTCATCAACACCTCGCATGTCCAAAATGCCAAATATCAGAGAAAGACCCTAAACGTACTAAAGAAGTAAGGGTTCGCAGATTGTATTCTTCGTCTCTGTCAAGTAAAAACAAGGGTTGTGACAAGGTCGTTGTAACAACTCAGACTCCAAGGCATTACTCAATTTGAAAGTGCTCGTATTTAATTTTTGTTTGCCGTCCAGTAGCACTCAAAATATGTTGGGTATCCAATGGGTGTGGTGAGCTTTATGATTTGTTGCATTGTTGTTTCATGTTTGTAAGTAGGTACTAGTCTGTATCAAATCATTATTAGTTATTTATTGCACTGAGTTTGCCACATATCGGTTGACGAGTCTTTTATCGTGGGACATATAGCATGTGTCTGCTACATGTATCACATCTTGTTTTGTAGCTTCCTTCCCGAATAAGACAATTGATTTCTATTTTCATACAAAAAAAATTAGACTCTTGTCACTATGACAATAGAGAATGATGGGAGGAAAAATGAAAAGAAAACTAAAATTTATTTCATCAATGATCTAAATCAAAATTGTCATACATTTAATTTGAATGAAAATATAATACTCTTAAGAGAAAACTATGATAAGCTAAGAGCAATGGAATTGCAACTCAAGTTGCTCATGAATTCACTATAAAGGTGGATGGAAACTAGTTGGTGCATTTGGTTGAATCTGTTCAAGAGAGAAACATAACATTTGGTGGAATCTTCTGTTTTTTCGAGCGCACACACCATAAATACTTCCCATGCTGATCCAAAACGATGTAACTGTGACTACATAATATCATTCAGACCCGCAACATGCCAAGATTCCACAAAAGTTCGGACAGTATGTCATTCATTCTCTTCAACATCTTCACATAGTTAGCAATTTAAGGGAGAAACAGTATAGCAGAAACAGAAGTATACAGCTGGGATGAAACACCGTGTTCACAATAGATAGAAATATGACATAAAAGAAAAATAGCAGAAACTATCAATATGAGGGACATAACAGTGTATTTCTTCTAGTAAAAAAGTTAAACTCACCATGGAATAAAAGAAGGGAAAAAGTGAATCTAAGGACAATGTTATACAGGGTGCACCAAAACAGCAGAGCCAAATGATCACATAAAATAGTAGGCACATGAGTTCAATTATTTAATCTGAAAAATAAAATAGTAAAATTATTCAAATAGTGAAAAGAGCATAATACCCAATATTGTCATTATAAAATCAATGACTTGATGTGCAGGTTATTAAACAATATGGAATCATCCACCTGCAAAATACAATGAACACCCAACAATTTAGCAGGTCAAAGGAAATGTTCACATTCTATGTAATAAAATAAGTATTTTTATGAACTCTACTATGAAATATATAATAACGGTTAAATGAATATTCGTGCAGCTATCATGCACATACCAGTAACAAAATAAAACAAATGGAAGTCACATTTTCAACCAAAACAAAATCTAAGAAAAGTAACATTTGAAATATAAAAAACTTAGCTTGAAAGAGCAATTCCAAATACTAGCAAACAAGTTTCCTATCATTGTCACAGACGAAAACGAGGCGGTGTCATTATTTTTCTCAATGATGGCCTCAAAAGTATCATCTTGGCAACAATATCAGCAGATACTTTACGACAATATTGCAAATTAATCTCTCTCAGGTGTACGCAGTTGTCTAACACTAGCCTCACTCCCTTCTCCGTGACATGATGACAATCTTCCAGGCCCAGATGTAGAAGCCGAGGGCAACTCTTTGAGATCGCATACAATGTGTCATCGTTAATTCTTGAGTGTGACAAGTTCAGCACCTCTAGTTTGGAAACTTCAAAGTTGATCAAAAATAGCTTAGGTTGTGGGTAGAAGGCAAAGTTCAAATGCCTAAACTTACAGCATCTATTTAACACTTTACTAATAGCTTTTTCAGATATGTAACGACAAGCGCACAAATCAAGAAATTGCATACTTGGAAACATTAAAGCAAACCTTTTGATGTGTTCATCTTGCAAACTGAATTGTGAGCCAAATGGAGAGACTTCACCTGATGGCATTCAACCAAATCCACGGACGGTATTGAACCAACTCCAATATTTTTTGACTCCATTTTGATCTCAGTGAGCAAAGGACAGTTCCTAAGGAGTGTAAAGAAGGCTGAATTGGTGAGCTTGTCACAACCACTCACATTTATAGACACTAAATCACCAAGAAATGCACACAACTCATTGAAATGCTGATCATTCAAAAACTTTGCACATTGAAGATCTAGATGTTGCAGAGATCGATAATTTGACAAGAAACAAAAGATGCCGGTATAAGTATACTGGCAGCAACCTTGGAGGACAAGTTTCCTCAAAGGAAGAGCTGCAAGTGCTAGAGAGTAAAGCAACGAATCAGTAATGCATGAATAGGACAAATCAAGAGAAGTTAAGTGCTTCAAACTCACCAATGAATCAATGAAGTACAAAGTAACATTTTCTATTTCTCTAGCTTCCTTAAATTTGGTAATTGATAAAGAACTTAAACTCGGTCTCTGGTAGATTGCAGAAGCAATACCAGCATGTGTTATGGAACGACATTTGTACATAACCACCTCTTTGAAAATTAAATTACAGTGATCAACCACAAAACCACTGATCACATATATTTATTCTTTTTAAATAATTATGTATAATTATTAAATTGCTTAATGTACTTTAAAACTTAATATTTATTCTATATATATTTTTTGTGTAGATACCTAATTATAATTTTATTAAAAATAATAATAAAATTGCTATAATTTAGACATCAATATATATAATAATAGTAATATAATATAATATAATATGATATAATATAATACAATACGTATCCTATAAGAATATATATATATATATATATATATATATATATATATATATATATATTATGTATTTTTAAAGTGGTGCAGTGGTTTGGAATAGTGTTTTGTGTCCCATTTGATTGCAAGTCTTTTATTTCAGTTCATGCTTCGTTCTTATTCCAATAAGGACATATTCAACGGTCTGATTGATTATATTTGATAGCGTTAGTCAGTTGAGTCCGTTTTGATCGTCGGAGCAATGTCCTTCCATGTTAACTAGGTTTCTAATGTAATAGTTTGTCAGACCGACTTACATCGAAGATTCCGATTTTCAAAATTCAAGTTCATGCTTCTTTCTTATTCCAATAAGGTCATATTCAACGATCTGGTTGATTATATTTGATATCGTTAATCAGTTGGGTCCGTTTTTTATCGTCAGATCGACTTACAATTAATTTTAATTTAAACACTTTCACAATTAAATTCTTAATGTCACATATAAAACAGTAGACAATTAATTTGAATTTAAATATTGCTATAATTATATAATAGTAATTATATTGATAATATTATGAAATATTTAAATATATTAAATGAAATTATTAGCATTAATTTAACGTTTCTATTAAATACTCCGTTTTTTCTTTTATATGCAAAGATTCGTTCAATATTTGCATCGTGCCCGTCTGAGCAATGTCCTTTAAAGGTCAAACCACTAAGTCATTGGTTAAACCGCATGACTGAACCGGATTAATCTGAATTACTCGATTACATGACTCGGTCTTAAGGTTAAATTTTTATAGGTATGTAACTAGATTAAATCAATTTGAAGAGAATGTATATTAATATTTGCATAACTATATTTATTTTTGAAGGGTGTAGGTGTAGCTATATTTTGTTGACAGAAAATAGATTTTGTTTTGTATATCTATTAATATTAATATTAGTACAATATGTAGATTTAAAAAAAATGATATGTATATTATTTTTTTAAAGGGAAGATGGTGTGTATATTATTATTATTGTGTAAATATTACATTTAAAGATGATTTTCTTTTTTCTTTCAAAAAAAAAGATTTTCTTTTGAAACAATAAAATGATGTCTTCTTTGCACAAAACAAATGAAGATTTAATATGCTTAGATGTATAATAATTAATTTTACTTATTCAAAAAATAATTAATTTTAGTTGTTTACAGTTAACACAAACAAGCAGATGTTGTGGTGGTTGATTTTCTAGTAATTCACTTCTCTGTGCACGGTTGAAATTCCGATTTATTTCTACAAGAATTAAAATTCAAAACGGTCGTTCCAAAGAAAAGTATCAATCCGCATTTACTGCACCATTAGTCTATAGTAGTATATACGTGGCTTTGACAGAAAAAAGAAAGTGATCAACAAAGAGTATAATGTTCTCAGGGAAAAAAGAAAATGATTGGCGGAAATAATAGACAAGAAATAATAAACAAAACCAAAAAAACTGAAATCCACGATTAAGTATAATTTCAAAATCATCATCTTTTTTTTTTTAATTAACGTGATCGATCTGGACTCACATTATTAAACTCATCATCTTCATGATCTTTCAACCTAGAAAAACAAGATCTCAGCTTCACATTCAAACACATCACTTACATCCAGAATCGTCCTTCATAATTAGCTCTATTTCTTTCTATTGAAGAATATATCCTCAAGCTTCGACGGTATACAAATAACAATTGGTCACCAACTAAAGCATGGAATGGTCAAAAAGGAGTATCTGGGTTTTCTTTTGAATGTGATAAAACCGAGATCTAGGTTATTTGGATTGATATGAAAATCAAGTTATATGCAAGCTGCCATTTTTTAGAAATTTTTGAATTGGGATTTTAATGACATAGAAATAGAAAGATGGAAAACGTATCAAAAGGGGGGTTAAAAGAATTTGGGATTTTAATTTTAGAGTTTAGAAGAAGATGGAAATAAACAATACACATAAATTCATGCAATTTTGAGGTGGATTTATTTCTTTGTATAAGGAAGGAGATCATGAAGATCAGACGAAAAAGATGAATAATCATGCGATTTTAGAGTTTTATGATTTTCAATATAAAAAAATAAAAAAAATTATCGTATGTGGTTTGCCATATCATCAGATTTTAATAGAAAATGAAAAAAAGGACTAACTTGTGCAAGCTTATAAAGATAAAGGACGAATATGGGAAAAAATAAAGATAAATGATCAATCTGTTACATTTAAATAAGATAAATGATCATTGGAGTAATTTTGCCTTTTTTATAATAAAAT
>Ga0228710_1000256_pt1 | contig 57755 bp, 23 predicted proteins | sample MedpolnodulmetaG_FD_177995 | JGI IMG/M metagenome (GOLD analysis project Ga0228710, IMG submission 177995) | Root nodule microbial communities from Medicago polymorpha collected in Santa Monica, California, United States - pink nodules | ecosystem: Host-associated > Plants > Roots > Nodule... | reverse complement strand
AGAAGGGGAGAGGCAAAAGGAGAACAAGAGTGGAGACAACATATGAATAAGCAATGAATACATAGTAACTCAACCCCTTTTGAGTAGCTGCTTTGAATAGAACACTGACACCAACGTTTGTGCACTCTATTGCAACCATTGCTGTGAATGGGAGCACATCCTCGTAACAATGCCTCCCTGTCATCTCTTTCACTCACTCTGGTTCACTTTCTCAGTTCTCTTGATTTCAGTGTGTGTTTCTTTTGTCGGTTACATTTATAAAAGCTACTATTGTTAAAGCTTGGATAATAGTAATAAAATTTCAAACTGGGCCAACTTTTTTAAAACTTAATATTATCTTGTCTTTAGTTTAGAATTTGATTTGGAAATCTCGGAAATTGTTTTCTAACATTAAAAGTCTCTGTCTTATTTTTTTGACATTTTTATAATGGCCAAATAAACAAATAATTGTGGTTTTATAAGGGTCTTTGTCATACAAGTTGAAGTTTTTTTTGTTTGTTACGTAAGTTGGTTTAATAGCAAGCAATACCTTACGTGAGTTTTAATATTATTTCTAAACTAGATATTTTGTCTACATATGATTTACGTTAATATCTATGGATGATTCCTTTCACAAATTGACAGAGAAGGGACAACAGAAAAATGGGAGGTTGAGTTTATGATGAATGTCGCACGACTTCAAAGATAGAAAAAATAAATTTATGTTGAAAATGTACTCGGTGCGTATTCGAATTTCTCTTGTTTAAGGTGTCCCTATGCTCTTAGAACAAAACATATCCGAATTACTTGCTATTTGCTGCAATTAGTGTAAATTCTATCAAAAGAGGAATCATTTGGAGCATAATGTGTTATATGTGTGAAGACAAAATAAAAATCCTTAATGATGACCTAAATACAAGGAACTCTAGAAAGTAATTTTTATAGGAATCCAAATTTCAAAACTACACTTTTGAGTTTCAATTGAAGTCAATCCACTGCGGTTCAATACAGATGTTCCATCAATCTTATCAAAGTTGTGTTGCAAAATTATGTGTCTACCTAAAATTGATTTGCAGAGGGTCACCCCCATTAAAAGGAAAGGACACATTGGACAACATACTTTGATTCTTTTTTTTACTAATCATTTGATTAGAGACCAATTGTAAGCCTCTTATTCCTCGTGCAGATTGAACTACCACCTCAACAATCGTTCTATGGATTAAGGACCGAGGATCATTGTGTCTCTTATCCTTTGCACATACATATAAAAAGGCAATCACTCAAAAAATCATCATGTGGTCTAGGACTCCAAAAGGAGGGGGAAGAACGAGCAACGACCATGGAAGTTTGGTCATGTGATGTTAACTAAATTTTGCATCTCAACATCATTTCTGACTTAACTGTCATCTAGAATCACCTTTTTCTTGTGTTGAATGTTCAAGATATTTAGTGAACACCTTCATTATTTGCCATTTGAGAACAATGTCCCTCATGACTCATGATTACAACACGATATTAATGAGCACTGAATGTCTAAATATATTGATACCTAGTGGAGCCAACAGCCCTCACCATTATGAAATTTTAATAATACCAATCCATGTTTTATTACACTGCTAATGCTAATAAACAAAAGGTGCATGCATTGTTCAGTATTTAAAAATATGAAATCATCTTACAAAAAAGTTCTCAACATATTGAATATTCTTTTCAATTCAAAAAGACTTAAAAAATCATCTAACATGTAGCCAATTTGTAATTCTATGAGAAATAACATAGGAACCAGAGCGCAGAGTACCTTATCTGAACTTGATAACTCGGGCAAAGTATAAGATATGTTGAAACAAAAGAATAACGGTGTCGTCACAATTCAAAATTGTATAGAATAGGTTACATCTGATTCTGAACATGATAGTACCTGAATTTCAAAATCCTTTCATGGATTTTCCTCATTCTTTCGGAAGTATCATAGGCTACCCCAGACCACTAGCTGTCATGAGTGTGACTAATCGATTTTGACTGATGAGTAAATGAGCCTTGTGAACCAAAAGCATGCGTAAAATCCAATGGTGCCGGTTACAACAAAGAAGGCATAAGAAGCTATAAACATGTAACCGAAGTATAATATCGCAGATACCAACTTCGTGATTTCAAGCTTGGTGAAGAAGTAGAATGTTGCATAAAGAAAGAGGTATAGTGCAGAAGAGCCAGATGTGAGGTAAGAACGCCACCACCACAAGTAATCTTCACTGCACAACTGGAAGTAGCAAAGCACAACGGTTATTTCGGCACAAGTGATAACAAGGATGACAAAGACCAAAAAGAGGAAGCCGAAGATGTAGTAAAACTGATTCAACCAAATTGAGGTGAGAATGAAGAACAGCTCAATGAAAACAGCTCCAAATGGGAGTATTCCCCCTATCAGAACTGAGAAGGCCGGGTTCATGTACCAGGCTTGTTCAGGGATCTGCCTTGGGATTTTGTTTGTTTTCACAGGATTTTCAATTGCAGGTTTCCTGAATCCAACATAGCCACCAACAAAAACAAGTGGAACTGAGATTCCAAACCATAAAAAGATCAGAGCAAACATTGTTCCAAATGGCACAGCTCCAGATGACTTTTGTCCCCATATCAGGCCATTCAATACAAAGAAAATGGCAGAGACAGAGGCAGGGAACAAGACTGCGGTCCTGAGGGAAATTTTCTTCCACTCTGATCCTTTGAACATTTTGTATAAACGGGCTGAAGCATAACCAGCAAAAATCCCCATGAAAACCCATAGCAAGAGCATAGCTGTCATTAGCCCACCTCTGTTTGAAGGAGAAAGGAATCCAAGGACAGCAAAGAGCATTGTTACTAGTATCATCCCAAAAAACTGAACACCAGTCCCAACATAAACACACAATAGATCTGAGTTGTTTGGCGGCCTAAAAACATCACCATGGACAAGCTTCCAACCAGTCTCTTCTTGTGCTTCTTCTTGGGTCTCAAGCTCATTGTACTTTGAAATATCACGGTAAAGTGTACGCAGCATTATCATTGCAACCATGCCCGAGAGAAAGAGGACAATCATCAATGAGTTCACAATTGAGAACCAATGAATTTGGTCGTCATTCATCAGCAAATAGGCATCCCATCTTGAAGCCCACTTTACATCACTCTCCTGCAAGTAGGCAGAAGTAAATGGTTATACAAAAAAACTCCATCATCTTTCACTAAAATAACAACAGAAATAATAGGATGCAACGGCGAAAATATAAATATATTTATGAGAAGCCAAAAATAATTAGAGAAGAATAATCTGGCTATTTAGTGATAAATTATTCTATCCACACAAACCATATATTTAACCACTTGGCTAATGCAAGCCAATGTAGCAAGTAGCAACAATACAAGCACCATTTTATTAAGATGATCTCACCAGGAATTCAACATCATATGTGAAGATGATTTCCTTTCCCTCTTCAACTTCTTGAGGAGTATTGGAGTTGACAACCGTATGTTTAGCATGAGGGTCACAGGTTGATAAACGATTCTTTTCATCCCATTTCCCTTCATATTCATGTTTAACACTGCAAAATCATCATTCAGAATCGAAAATCAGTAAGGATGCATACCACAACTGGTTTGACAGAATGAATTCATAGAACAAAACAAGCACAGACATACAGACCTGAATGGCTTAACCTCAAAGCCCACTATTCTGGCAGCTTCAGTGAGTGAATCTCTATGATATTTGACAGTAAATGCCAAATGGTTGTGTATAAAAAACTTCTCCTCCTTGCTCTGTGTATTTCAACATAGTAAGCACAAGAAAAAAAAGATGGCATTCGCAACAACAGACGTTGATTTATAGAATAATAAGCATACCCCACTATATTGTCCTTTGAGTCCAACATGGAAACCAAGCTGATAAACAGTAGAATCCTGATCCACACGCTTTATGGGAACAACCAAAGGAAGGTTATCTAGAATCCTGCACATAGAAGGTAGAGGCATTGTAAGATCCTCAATATCAAGATAGTGGCAGAAAACAGGCACGGAAATACAAGACAATTTACTGGCACGCCGTACATGTTCACCCGATACTCATCATCAATCTTCTCTTTGAATGCTTTTGCAGTTTTGGCATCAAGTTTAAGGTTACACACAACGTTGCACATTTGTGGTTCGCGCATTTTAAACTGCAAATGTGTCAGAGTAGAGTAAATCAGTTGATAACCACAACACAATTATCCAGCCAAGGGTTAACAATAACATGTCATATAAAACTTACCACATAATGTGAATTTTCAATACGATCACCACGGAGCACTTCTCCAAGATTTTCAGCACTATCCACGATTTTTTTTGGGGCACAATAAGGAAGTGAATAATATGTGTATGGAAGCTGGGTCTTTGTTGAAGATAATTTGTTTACTTTCACTTGCAATGTATCTCCCTGCACCATGTAATATTGGAATAGTCAGTCTAAAAGTAGATCTATGTATAAACCTGAATAATCAATACTAATTAAAATTTGAATACAAGAAAGATAGGGCTTAAAGGGTAGGAAATAAAACTGGAGATAAATGAAGGCCAGAAAACTTTATTGTAGGTGGTTAACATCACCTCGGAAAATACAGGGTAGTCGAGTGCATGTGACGAAATATGATTATTGAATGTAGAATACAAATAGAGAATAAATACCACAGAAACCTCAAATTGAATGAGTAAACTGTAGTGTTCGGTTTCCCAATGAAGACTATGAGAAGTTATTTTACCTGGTGTCAAATGTGATTTTAGTGAAAATACAAGTCTTCGGTTACTGTGTGACAAATTTGAATTTGCTTTCAAACCTTTTTTTTACTAGAAATGGTATAAGTAATTGTGTCGGGCTGAAAAATGTGTACTAACTTCTATATCAAATATCAAACTAGCATTCAGGGTAAAGAATACAAACATAGATCGCTTCACTTTATACTCAATCGTAACCAAATCAATTTTGCAATGTTAATTCCATTCAAATCCATGTTTTCCAAAATGCTTGCCCAAATACACAGTAAGTCTTTAGGCAAAAGAAAATCTAGAAACTCATCTGTCAATCACGGAACAATGAGGTTTCACAAGATGTAAAAGCCACAAACCAAGGCTAAAATAGTGGCAGAAGTCTTCGTGTGTTCATGACACACCAAACCAAACAAGCATAACTTGATGCAATTTTTCTTTAAAAAAAAAAAAAAAAAAAAGTGTTGTCAATTGCGAATCGCAGAAAACAATAATTTGTTTAAATTTCACTACCATACAGCGCTATAGCCTCTAATTGACAACACTTCCTACTAAATCACATATCACAAAACAATAACTATTTGTTAAAATTTCATTATGCTATAGCTACCACTCAACTACATTGATTAAAAAACAAACAACAAATTACACATGAAAATTAACTTTCTCTCTCTAAAGTTCTAGATTCATACATCAAAACTCAAATCACTTGTCTAATTAGAATTATTAAAAGGATTTAATTCATATACCCCATGTACTATCCCCGTTTTGTGGACTAGGTACTATTTGTACTTCTCTTTATTTCTTAATAAACTTTGTTGCTCAAAAACAAAATGATTTAATTGATATACACTGACAGTGTAAAACACTGTTAGATCATAAGAAACGTTTGACTTTTATCATTACCACTTTGAAAGTCACACACATGATTGCTTGTAATTTGCCGACAGTGTAAAACCTTTTACCCACACCGACGTTGCATGACAATTAAACTCTCATTAGAATACCACAAATGTCTTAAAAACCTCTGCATGATAAAATAAATCCCACACCGATTCATATTCCTAATCTACAAATCTCCTACTGTTACATTTCCTAAATTCTAATTACAAATTACAATCAAATTAACTAAAAAAAAATCACTAACACCAGATCGAACTCAAATTAACACAAATTAACAAAAAAAAAATTAGCTAAAATCATAATGACAACAACATTTGCACGCACATTCAATAATCATCACACGAATATAAACATCACAACAATTTTCCAATTCATCACCGATATAATTCAAACAATTACATCAAATCATCACAGATCTCAGATTCGAACAAACAGATCAAAAGATTTATAAACGAGTGATTCAAAATTCGAAAAACCTAAAATGTGCGAATGAAATCGGAATTGAAATTGAAATGAAGCGAACCTTTTGGAAATCCTGTGGTGCAACACCAGGGAGATAGAAACATTCGCTACCATTGATGAAGAGAAGAAGAAGAATTGAAGAGAACGCGATGGATCTCGAAAACGCCATAGCGTAGCGTTTGAGATAGGTAGATCTGTGTGTATGTGAAGTGAATGAAATGATGAATGATTTCGTTGTTTGAGTGATGATATAATAAGGGAGTGAAGAACAGGATCAAGGATGAAATTTTTCTACGGTTGGATTTTCGTGCGGTTTGTGTTTTTAGCGGTTGTGATTGTGACACGTGGTGGTTTTTTGTTTTTAAGAGAGGGTAGAAATGGAAGTTTGGATATGGAATTTTTTACATGATTTGGTAGTTTACTTGCTAAAATAGTTATTTCATTATTTGATTTCTACGTAAAGTTTTAAATCAGATCTGTTAGGACAGGTCAAGTCAAGGTTCATTTTTAGAAATAAAATAAAATTAGAATAGAATGAAAAAATGTATTTTATTTTTTGTGTGAGAGAAGGAAAAAAAACAAATATTACCTTGAATAATATCTAATACGTTAATATTTGATATATTGAGGAGAGAATCCAATATATTTTATTTTAGGCAAAAGTAAATATAATACATGTATTGAAAAATTAAAGTCATGACCACTTAGAGCTAAAACATTAGAGAAATATGTGTGATATGAATTTTTTTCTTAAGGGAAAGAACCTCATTTGACTAATAGTTATGAAACATGCTAACAACGTAACTAGTGGAATCGGTCTCAACAATGGCATGGATTAATTGCATATCTCTAACCATTTGAATCCTCAAACCAATAAGAGCATTACGCGTACTAAGCTGGCAAGCTTGCAGCTATTTAATAAGACCACCGCAAGTTGTGTGACCAATTGGGTGCTTAAAGAATGCTTCTCACAATTGATGTATTTCGTTTTACCATGTTACTAGTACGAAGTTTTTAGAGTCGTCTAGCGATGACTAATAAAACTTATTTACCACGTAAAGTATATTTTCACATTCCAATAAAAAAAAAATTATATACAAGAGTTGTGGTTCAAACTCGTGATCACATACTTAAAGAATTTAAACCTCGTTACACTTGAAACAATTTATTGTTGGTCCGTATGTTTATTCAAGGAAATAATAAATAGAATAAATCCATGTCATTCTTAGTTTATTTAACCATAAAGTATCGGTTTTGGATTTTTATGGATTTATTACTAAATATAAAAATAGAGTTTTTTTTTTTAGAATATGAAGAAATTTTGAATCTTTTGGGATGTGAGGTTGGGTTGTCACTTATGAAAACGAAGTTTCATATACAAGATGGCATGGATATTTTATAATTTGTATATTCCTAAAAATTGAAGAGTGTTGCATGTCAACAACAATAAAAATTGAAAATGTTGTGTGATAAGGAAAGAAACCTAACAACATTATATCGTAGATATAGATTTGTGTGTATTACTATTAATGGCATAGCTTGAGTAAATGACATTACTTTCATTACCACCAAAAAACGGCATTCCTGGTTTGCTAAAACAAACTTAGTCAAGATGAACTCAGAAACTATAAGGATAGTTTACAAACAACAGTATCTTATCTATATTTTTTTATCTTTTCTTATCTAATTTTTTGATTTATCTTCTTTGAATCAATTTATAATAAAATGTGATTTACTTTGCCATTGTTATCCATTATGGAAAATGGCAAGTGCACAAAAAAAATAAAGCACATGATCCAAGATTAGAAAACAAACCACCGACATAATGCCAGCTCAGTTACTGTGTAGTCTCTACGTACTCAAATCCTACGGTTACTGTGAAATTTTTTATACTCCTTGTGAATTTTTTTGTCTCATCTCCATTGTGGGTCTTTTCTTCTGTCTTATTCCCATTGTGGCTTTATATTTTAAAAAAAGGTACCGCATAAAAGTTTAACTAATACCCATTCCAATGGAACAAATAATGTTTTTTTTTTCCTCACATTTATAAGGAGACTAACGACAAAATTTACACACAAAACATCGAGAAATAAAGAATTGTGGGTTTGTATTCGTATTTGAACTTATCAAATGTCTATGCAATAGTATAACAACGAGTTTTATGCTCACAGGAACTCATTTGAGTTGGTATGTTAGTGTTGGTCTGAGACTTTGGAGTGTGCTCATCTCAAGGTCTCAGACATTTTTTATGGATTCATTGAAACTAAACGTAAAAATAGAGTTTTTTTATTATAGAATATGATGAAATTTTGTTGATGTCATGTTGTGCACTTTTTTTAAAGTTATGGTGTTATCGATTTCCATATTATTGAAATGTCATTGAATTCAATCATTTGTGCATTGTTGATATAATGTTATTGAAGTATGAATGACGATGTATTGTTGTTGATATAAGAGGTCATTGTCTTTGGATAAATTTCGGTTTGTTGAATTGTGTTTTTGAATGTCATGTGTGTCTAGACATGTCGTTTTGTGTCTTGATTGTGTATTCTATTCTGTACTGCATTTTACTTTGTGTAATTCATACTTAACTTCTGTTTATACGAACAGCAATTAACTATCATTCATGGAAGAACGATAATTAATTGTCGTTTGGAGTATTTTTTGGTGGTTCAAGCTGCCTGTCAGCAATTCATAAGTGTCTAAAGAGCAATTTTGTATCATTTTTGTTTGAAAAACCCAAGCCAACTATGCTTGACCCACTATAACGTTCGGACTTGTGTTTATCAGGCTGAGTTTCTACCACTGCAACAAAATTGAGGATTTTGTTATTAACACCCCACACTTGAACGACTACACCTTAAATCTGTAAAAGAATGAAGCCTTTCTCTAAAAAAAGATTCAAACAAATGAAGCCTTTCTCTAAAACTTGGATTGAACTATTTACCTTAGATACATTTAGTTTCCAAACATCAAAAAGAAATTTAAGCAAAATTATTTAGCAAATAGTTTGTCGTAAAAGTCCTTAATTAAAAACATGTTAAAGAGACCCAAAAGCATTTGAAAAAGATGGTAAGAAATTTATTTTAGCTCAACCAAATGTTATGAATTCGAATCTAATTTTGAGAATACAACAATATTAAGTGTATGTTTGGTTATGCGTTGACAATAATTAATTTGAGTGAATTAATTCATGAAGAATGTTAACCAGTGCCCCCGGGGATTGGTTAAGCAGTTAAAAGAGGTAAAATTTTATTAAAAAGTGGTGTAATAATTAGTTAGTCAAAAATAACAGTTTATATTTCCAAGACATTTTTTCTACTTTTGGATTCTTTAACCAGTGTCCCGGGACACTGGTCTGATTAAAAGACCCTTAATTCATTACATTCATTATGGTTAAAAGTGAATTTTTTTTGTCATTTATTACAGTCTTACCTTATTCAAGAGATTAGTTTATGCGGTTACACGCAGAGAATATTAGGTTCACACAAAAACATACATTAAAGAGAAAAATATTCAAGAAATGATATGAACATTTATAATAAGTTAAAAATGAATCATTAATTTTTTTTAGGGAGCAATTAAGAAATTAAATTGTTTTCACAGAAATATATTCTAATGTATTTTTTTTTTTGGGTACATGAAAGCAATTATTTTAAAATTCATAATAAATGATATCGGATTCGGAGACACACACACGCACCATTGAATGATTATTCTATTGATTTTTTTTGTCATGAGTATTCTATTAAAAGCATTTGAAAAATAGTAATTAAGTAATGATGATAATCCATTTGCAAAATGCAATGATGTGCTTTTTTGTTCATTCACATCATGAGAAATGTTATATAAAATATTATATTTTGCCACGATCATCAAGGTTGTTATTCTCTCTATTGTAGAAAAATAAACATGAAATATTATGATTACTATACACTTTCAATCTATAATTAGTTACATAGATTTTTTTTAGGGAATAGTTACATAGATTTAATTTGTATACAATGGCAATGTAAATAATTTTATTGTATCCATATGAATTCATTATGTGTTCTGTGTCGTCTAGAGTGTGTCTGATTCAATGCTGCTAATGTTTTTTTTAGAGACCAATGTTATTATTGTGAATGTGAGATTGAGAATATATCATTTTTCATGATTGTTTTAAGTTTTACAGATTTATTTTGAGGTAATTTTTACTTTCAGAAATACTATTTACACACAACTTCTTTCCTTGTTATTTTCATGATAAAGAGTAAGAATTTAACATTCTCGTGACTAACGAGAACAAAATGCAACTACCTATAATTTTTCACTATTACACACATTATTTTGTATTGTTAACAAATGTCCTAATGATATTGTTTAAACTTTAAGGAAATCACAACTAAAAATATTCTCTTGAAAACATAAGTCAAAGATATGAAAAAGTAATAACCACACATATTTTTATACAAAAGTTACTAGTATTGATTGCTTGAACAATGTCTCATAGACACTTGTTAGCATTTCCTTTATTTAAATTTTTATATATTTCTAAATTAAATAAATTTTGAAAATATTTGTACACTTATCCAAACACATAGGAAAGTGATTTGATACAATGAAACAAACACACTCTTAATTTATTGAAAAACATATGACTTGTTATATATATTTTTTATATGAACATGCGTGGGTAGGAGGAAAACATGCATGTGTGTATTTGTCTGAGGTTTTTCAACTTGTGAGATTGAGGATCAAGATTTTTATCGAGGGACAGACAACTCTCAAAGCGGCTTCATGCAAAATGGTCAAATATGTTCTGACGATCAATATATTTTTACATCATTAGTGTTTGACACTATTAACTTCGTAACACCTGAGGTTGTGGATCTTATACAAAAATTTGAAATGATCATGTATAATAATGTTGTGTCTCCTAGGACTAAGGATGTAATTTTTAAGAGGATTTGTTTTTTCATGCATAAAGGATTAATGACACGCCTTGTTATCTGCTTGTCTTTCTTTCATGTGTAGTTTTCTATTCTTAAATTAATTATCATGGATTATGTAAACTTGTTATGTTTATTAAATGATATGTATGTTATCACATCATAATATAAAACAATATGTAAAATAATTTTACACTGAAAATGCATCTAGAAATTGAACTCTTTAAAAACATGTTGTCGAAAACAATATCAATCAAATCGTCTACGGAAAGATAGCACACATGACATCTTCGACCTAGTAACGCAATCTAAGCCGTCAAATCAAGTTAAAAGAAATTCAAATTTAAACTTTAATTGTTTGTGCTTAAAAACATCGGTTATAAAATATGAGTATCTTACATTTCAAATTTTGACTTAGTCAACTAGGAACAAAAGATTCTAAACCTTTTGATTTTAAAAAAATAAAAATAAACATGTGTATAGTAGTGTTTTAAGACTGTTTTTAACACTAATACTAAACCATCTTTAATTTAAACATGAGTTTTTAAGGCGGTTAAAAACCAGCTTAAAAAGTACCCTATATACTAACCCAAAACATCCTAAGATGCTCGAGATCCGACATAAAAAGAATTAGTTAACCGGCTTAAAATGACATTTCTGCCATCCTTTTCAACTTTATTAAATTTTGTTTGCAATGTCTAAGTTCAACTATGAGTCTACTGACTTTGCTCTCTTCTTTAATTTCAAATTGGCACTTGAGTAAACAAAGAACAAAAGAGATTATAAACCTTTGTAAAATAAAAAAGAATCCAAACCATCATATTCATGTAGCACTATTAGGCTTAAAAAAAATGAAGAAATACTGTAAGAGTATGAGTAATGGAAAGGTGTCAGTTCCACAACTACATTGCTAACCTTTAATTAAACAGCATAAAACCTGGGCAGAATCTACAAGTTGTAAACTCAAACAGCACATAACCTAAAACTTGGAACTTATTCTAAAAACCATGTAAGTGGAGCAAGATCCATAGGGTTTGGCATAAAGGGAGCCACATGGTCCCCTAAAATGGACAATTTGCCAACCAAAAAAATACACATCCACTGATCCACACCCCAACCATTATCAAATTTTGGGACCCTTAATCAAAGTCACCATTATTTATTTTTGATATAGCCTTTTTCCCACGCCTAATTTCACCCCATGATTTCTCCTAACCCACACATGCACATATGATTAGACAAAAGGTTGCTGGCACATTTTTTTTTCTTGATGCTTTAACTAAGTTTAGGACATAACTAACCACTACTTGTCCCTTAACCTTACTACCTATTAATAACACTTATGGACTTCATGCTATCAATTATGGTTTTATTAATAAAAAGGAAATGTGATGTCTGCTTTTGGCTCCAAGGAACTTTGTACGATGTTATATAATAATAGCATTAGATTTTTTTTCTTTTTTTGATAGAAATTTAGACTCTTTTTTTTATGAAATGATAGTAATGTAGCATTAGACTTTAGGAATTAATGTCATAGTATCACCATTTACCTAACTTATGATTAGATGATTTTGTGGACCCATGTGGAAGCCACTCACCATCACACATGCTACAAGGGGACGTATAGGTTGACATTTATAAATGTCTATACATACAATATCTTCTCTTCAATCTCACATTTGAATGGTTTAAGAATGAAGATAGATAGATAAAATAATGGGAGATGGTGGGGGGCGTTAATTAGAAGAGGAAAGAAATAATACAAGTTTATTAACTCTTAGTTTCTTGCACTGATCTAACTCTTTTCAAGTGTGATAAGAATTTATATTCATATCATAATCTTATTTCATTCGGATAGCGCAATTGAGTAATCATTAGACAGAGCACGATAGTGATCATCCTTAGACTTGTGTTTGTAAAATTTGCTCGTACTCGAGCCTTTATCATCGTGTTCAACCAATTTAGAGCATGTACTTGCGTCCATTGTCCGCATTTTTAAAACAAGATGACAAAATAAATAACCAAAAATCATTATTAAAATATGATCCTTAAATCCTTCGAATCAACTTGTAAAATATTGCAAATCATTTTATTCAGCTAGATAAAAACACCCAAAGTATAAAAACAAGAGCATATTACAATAATCATCAAATGTTTAAGATAATTAATCAATTTTAATGCTATATAAAATTATATTTGTATATATATTTGTGTGGATCACAGAGATGGACACTAAAATGCATGCATGTACCTGCATTCATAATCGCTCAAATTTGCGAATAATTGTCCGAGTTCAACCCATAAATACATTTATTGTGACAATTGCGGTTTTTTTAGGTGCCTAATGAACTTGAATACAATTGTCATCCTTAATCTTCACTAATATAATATAACACTAATACATTAAGACCCACTTGGGCTGGCCTAATGGTATTGGCCTATGACCTGGGAGTGTGCTCCTCCTCAAGGTCTCAGGTTCGATTCTCTCCATTGTCAATTTGAGTAGGCTAATTTAACTTCTTAGAAAAAAAACACCAATACATTAATTACTAACAATATTAGCATTCACTTTGAAAAAAAACTCTCAACTCTTCAATCTGAAAGCACCTCCACAATACAAACTGGGGACCATGGATAGTGGTGGAGAAAGCAAAGTAGCATATCATATCTAAGGGATCATCGTTCGCATGCTTCATGATAATAAGTTGGAAATGGTCTTCTCTGCAATCTAGGATCCATTATTCTGAGTTTTGAGTCATTTCTCTATCAAGCAATTGTCCAAACAGATACGTGACAAATGTAGTTTTCTAAAGAAGAGCGTGTGCAAAACTTAAAATCATTACGTATTTTGACGAAACTATAGGTCACAGGTTGGCCATGCATGCTGAGAAATATTTTGCATTTAAAAATTTATTATACACATTTGACAAATCATTTAATACTTCATAGTGTTTTTTTTCACATGCAGAAACTTCTTCAATACATATGTGACTACCCTTAATTAAGAGCAATCCTATTTGTTTCCCTTTTAGAAATGTGAAAGATTTTAAAATAAAGACTAAGCGTCTATTATTTTCTAAAATAGCACCAAACTCGAAAAATAGGTTAAATAGGACATTTGGTCCCTTAATTAATTTTTAAATTTTGTTTTAGTCTCCTAATTAATAAAACGTCTCTTTTGGACCCTTAATTCCATCTTCTTCATCTCATTTATGGTTGATCTAATGGTTGATTTGAAATGTTGAGTTTGTTCCTCTCAAGCTCTCAAATTCGATTCTCTGGTGTTAATTTCGATGGACAAGTCCACACAAAACTATGTTTTGACTTTAAATAAGACCCCCACAAATTGACAGTGAGATTGATCCCTTCAAATTATTTGCATCATTCTTAATTCAACAGTTTTAACTTTGTATTTATAGTAATGATAAATACCTATATATAATAATCGTATTTTAAGTAAAACTTATTCTATCTCTCTCATTTATACATTTTTTAAATGTTTGAGATGGTCAAGCAAGTCACTTAGTTTGAAATAGATAAAAACATGTCTTAAAATATACTAACATGTGTTATAAAGGCACATCTTAAGGTTTTCACAAGTAAGAAGTATTTATTGTAAAAAAGTAACTGGAAAAAGCTTGAGAAATAAATTGACACAATTTTCAATACATAATTTTCATTAATAATATTATTAGCTTAACATATATCATAAGAGCACATGTTAGCATTTCCTGTGATTTTATCACCTTCTAAAAAAATCATACTTTTATCATATCTTTTAGTTAAAAAATTGTTGTCATCGTCATGGAATCAAAGACTGATTTAATGTAGCTGAACCACTTGATAATTAACGGGTAGAATTATGCAAGCAACGTAAATTCTTACCAACTCTTTTAGGTTTTGTTTGGATGATCAAAGAAAGTATAAGGAAAGAAAAAGTAAGAAAAGATTATAAGGAAAGAAAAAGAATAGAAAGTGAAGAGATTGTTTTGGTTGTTTGGTATAAAAGAGAGTGGAATAGAAAGTTGAATGAAAGAAAGATTCATATTTATTAATTGACATAAATATCCTTTAAGATAATATATATGGATATAAAGAAATTGTGGCCATAGAGATAGAAAAGAAAAATGAAGCAGTGAGTTGAAAAAATAATGAGGATTGTATTTCGTGTATAAAAAAAAGGAGAATGTTAATCATTACGCTTGGAGCATTGTTTAAGAGAACATAAATAAAAATAAATTGTTGGAAAATGGTGAAAAGTGTTCAATTCAATTTTCTAAAAGTCAAAAAATTGTAATTTCCAGCGTAAAACTACTTCTTTTAGTTTCCTTAACCATTGCCCTGAAGGCATTGGTTAGCAAGACCCTGAAAAAAAAATAGTAAAAAGTAATAGTTAAAAAACAATATCAGTTGGGTGCGTTTTAGACTTTTCAATCAAATATGCTTGTTTTCCAAACTTTCCATCCACATTGGTGAGGAAAGATTTTTAGGCGTGGGTCCCACATTTCTTTCTTTCCTCTCTCATTGTTCCTTTGAACCAAACTGTGGAACAATTCTTGTTTTCCGTGCTTTCCATCTACTCCCAATCTTTCCTTCCTCAATCTTGCGAACCAAACATAACCTTAATGATAGAAGACCTACATAATTTAGTGAGATAAACTTAAATTTCAATCAATTATAAGTAAGGAAAATGTGTCTAAAAAAGGCGTGTGAGAGAGTGTTGTATTGCAATTGCAAAAGTGAAAGTTGAAGCACTTTTTCTGTTGCAGTTTTTGTTTTCTTACTATTGACCATTTATGTCGTCATCAGACAAAGGTAAAATATCACATGGTACTACTAGGAGGACAGAGTAGAGAATAACAATAGGTAGGGGGAGACAAATGTCTAAGAAAATATGGCGTGTTTATCTCAGCATGAGCATGAACATAACATACATGGATGAAAGCTCATAAAGAACCTCTGTGCTACCCTGTCCTAGTAGTACCCTACACCCTATACAAAACCCACTCACTCACCAGTAAGTAACAATGGTAGTAGTACAGTACAGTACTTACATTAACACCAAACAACACTACCCACACTTACACTGTTTCTCTTTAACTTTCTCTCATTCTTTGTCTTGTTTTAATTTTGATACATTCTGGTTTTTATAATTTCAAAGAACATATGGGTTACTTCCTCTTATTACATTTAGGGTTAAATATATTTTTGTTTGCTATAAATATACCAATTTTTCGTTTTAATTCCTCTAAAATTTTCCTTCCACTTTTAGTTCTTATAAAATTTTCAATCCCTACTTTTGGTCTCTATTTTTAAGTATTTTTTTTTATTTTTTAATGAAATTGTGCAGAAATATATATAATATTATAAAAATTACTCAAAAAAAATAGATTTTTTTAACAAAACATAAATTAAATATGAATTTTTTTAACTTCATAAATATAAAAATTCATATTTAATTCATGTTTTGGTAAAAAATTCTATTTTTTTTGGGTGAGATTCTTATGATATTATAAATTTTTGTGCAAAATTTGATTCAAAAAAATGAATTCTACATATGAGTTTAATTTAAAGGAGAGATCAAAAGTGAAGATGAAATTTTTTTGGAGGACTAAAAGTTGAAGAAATTTTTTAAAGGGACTAAAATAAAACGATGGTATATTTATAGGGACCAAAAACATATTTAATCCTTACATTTATAAACAACTACTTTTTTTATTGATTTATTAAATACATGTTGTATTTAAACTATATTTTAAATTATATTATAATTTAGATACATAAATTATTAAATAAATTTTAAAAAATAAAATTTATTTATAAATGTGATCAAATAAAGTATAATTGAAGCTTTCATTCATGTATGTAGAGAAGTATAAAATTATGGAGTCGTATTTGTAAATTAAACTTACAATCATTTGTTTAAAGGGTTTAAATATCTAGTCATTTGGAATAATTTTTTTAAATATTTTTTTACTCCTCGTAATTTTAAAGTTATTGCTTTTGATATTTATAAAATCGACAAATTTCAAGTTTTGACTAGTTAAAATATTTTTCTTTGGTTGTTAACTTCTAAAATCTAAAATTAATTCCCTAAAATTAATAATTAGCATTCATTTTATGACAAGAAAACAATCACTTTAATAAGATAAAATTTTGGATAAGTATTTGCAAATAGTAAAGACTAGAGAACAGTAAATTTTATTTATCAAAATGGGTAATTTAATTTTGATAGGCTGTTAATATTAGAAGTTTTTTCTTCGGGTTCAAGCGTAAATGGTTAATGTGTAAAATGTGATTGTTGTGGAGTAAAATTAAAATACTGAGTTTGATTCTTTTCAAACATAAAAAGTATGATCAATGAATATGACTTAGTTGGTAAAATAGTTGGCTCATTCGAAAAGATAATGCCTTAATTTTTGTTTTCAATGTGAGTATTTATTTGTTGGGTGATCTATGAGTATCAACGCTAACATTCGTTGAGTTTTGATGTCTACTTCGACCTCGATGAGTCTCCAAAGCTCAATTTATCTAAACTTTTAAAAATAAAGAATTTAAAAGGAATACCCGACTTTATACAGTTAACAAAGTACAACCAATCATATGTCCCTCTAAAAATTAATCACATGTCTAAAATAATTTTAACAATATTGCGATTATAACTGATTAACAAAGACTGATCTCGTTGTACTCGACAATCCTATATTGAGCATAAGTCAAGTCTCAAAGGAGACCATAACACATCTTTGACCCAATAAAACCTTCATCGAAAAGAGGTCTAATCATAATGTGACTCAAACATTATCCTTATTGCCCTTTCATCTGGAGTACACCATGTACTCCAACAAACAATAGCTTAGGATCCCTCCAAGATCCGATGCATTTCCAATCAACATGACGCTTCACATGCTCAGTGGCTACGATGCCCTGTCAATCGTAACAAACTCCAACAACTTTCCACCAATATTCCTCTGAGAGGCTCCACGACCACAACTATAAAAGACATTTTCATCTTCGCATAAGGTTCGTAGTCTTTCTAACTAAAAACCCTCACTCTTGTTCTCTTATCGACTTAAACATTGTTTTTTCGCAAGTATTGTCCAACTCACAATTAACATCGTTAAAGCTCATCGAACACCGTTTTCCTAACCCACACAAATGAAAGTCAAGGCTCAATTCACTTAACTTTTTTCTTAAGAAAAACATTATATATATATTACAGAAATGCTAGCAAGTGTCTCTGAAGTATTGTTTAAATAATTAAAAGTGATAACTTTTAGGTGAAAAAACTGTGCAATTATTCAGTGTATATGTCTTTGATTTATATTTTTAAGATAATCTTTTTTAGCGAAACGCTAACCAATGCTCTGATGCACCGGTTAAAGAATCAAATATACATTAAAAATAGTGTCCTCAATGCATCAAAAGTTTACTCTCTCCGTCTTATATTAAGTGACACAATTGACTCTGTCACATATATCAATGTTATTTTTTATTTTTAATATCTTTAAATTTTTATTAAAAAAAATTATGAAAATTTATTATTTTGAAGATATTCATTGAGACGAATCTAACAATATCTTATATGATATTATTTATCTTTGTATATTACTCCCTCCGTCCCTTAATGTAGGCACTCATTGCCTTTTTCACATTTTTTAAGAAAAGTTGTCAGTGTAATTATTGTGTCTGTTTTGTGTGTTAATATTATGAAATTGTCCTCTGTTTGTATTTGTATTAAATTTGACTTTTCATATTTCAAGACAAGATAGTAGTATTAATTAGGGATATGTTTAGGAAAAAAAAAAATGCATCTAGTAATTTGAAAAGGGGTTTACATTTAGGGACAAAAATCAAATCAAATGGATGCTTAGATATAGGGACAGAGGGTAATATAAAAATAAGAAAATTCTATGGTGAAGTCGTGAAAATGACTTTTCTGATGAAGTTAACACTATAACATCAAAAGTGTAGTGAGTAACACCCCACTATTTGTACAGTGGCATCAAAAGTTCAGTCCTCGTAGTATCATCAATTCATCAGATTAACAAGACTACACTTAATCTAATTTTATTCTACCTTGTTGTAAGTGTAACACCCCACAAAGTGTAACACTTAAGACTATCACATAATATCATCAAATTTGTTTGCATGTTAAAGATGTCAACGATAAAATAGTACCTGTAAGTCCAAGATGTTGCAAACATTACTAAATGAATTACTATTGATCATTAATCAGTAATCAACAATTTAAAAATGAATCAAACATTAAAATCAAAATTAACTTTTTCAAAAAAAGTTAGTTTTCTGACTGCAACGTAGAAGCTTCTATAAAAATATGGTCAAAGTATGTCAGGTCAACAATGCACATTCTCAACTATGTCATCTAATACGAGACGGAGGGAGTAATAAAATGTTATTTTTAACGTAAAACATATTTTTTTTGACTTCTTTGAATGCGTATGATACAAAACATTAATTACTAAAAAAATTGACAAAACAATGCAACAAAGACATAACACATGACAAATTTGTTGGTTGAATAACTTTTGATCCTATAAAAAAACAATTACAACAAAATGTTATTTTTGCATTTTAGATAACTTCGTGAGACATAAACAATTGTGCTCTGATCTGAGGACACATATTTTAGTTTTTTTTCCATGTTCCTTGCTTCGTGTTTGTCATGTCTTTAAACCAGCTTTACAAATCAAACATTGTATAAATCATATATTTATAGATGTATGTATGTATTGATCGACAAAGGTGTCAGAGGGTGGAAACGATCATGATTAAGTTGGCAGAGAAAGTGTGTTTGGCTCAGAATAGAGAATAGAAAGAAAGAAACAGCAGAGACCACAGAGCACAGACCTCTCTCATTCACTCTTTTGAGATTTGCGCCCCAACCATAATCTTAACTCATCTTGGTCTTGGACTTGGTTTTAAGCAAATAAGGCGGCGACCATTACTCTCTCATCTTCACTTTCTTCATTTACCAACTAACATTATTAACTGCATTCATTTCCTTCCTTACCTTAACACGTTTTCTCTCTTGTCCTTTCTTTTCATTCTCTTCTCTCCTTCTTCTTGTAACACACCTTCATCAACCTCAACTATCTCACACTTGCTTCCTTTCACTGTCTTACTTCACAACATACGTGACCCTACCTTGTTGTTTTGTCTCAAACTTTCTTTGTTTTTTTGTTTGGTTTTCAAGAGAAAAAAAATGAAGTTTATGAAGTTGGGTTCGAAGCCTGATGCATTTCAATCTGATGGCAAGTTTGTCAGGTTAGTTTCATGTTCTCTTTTGTTTCTTTCTTGTTTTCTATATATTAGCTTTACTTTGTTATTTAGTTCTTCTGTTTCATGTTTTTTTCCCCTGTACTGTTGGTGTTTTCTTACGGTTAAATAGTAGTTAAATGAGTGCTAGTTTGTTTTTAACTGTTTTTCTGTTACCCAATATAAACTGAAATGGTTTTGGTGTTTGGTGAGTCACTGCTACTGCTAGTAACCGCTTGATTCTTCTGTGCATGTGTGGTATCATGTTAAATCACGGTGAACAACCGTGATTTTGCAGAAGCTACGAGGCGGTTCACCTTGATTCTCACAAACTTATTGTGATACCAAAACATACACAAAACAATGTTTTAAAAACCAAACATGGTACTACGTTAGCTTGCCGGAATCACGGTGGCTAGCCGTGATTTTGCAAAAGCTATAAGGCGATTCGGCGTGATTCTGATAATCATTGTGATGCAAAACATGCACAAAATATTGTTTTAAAAACCGAACCTAGCAGGCATCCTATCGAAGCACGGATACTCCTCGGATTAGTTGGTCATGTCCAACACCGACACATATGATTACACTGAATTACTTGATTTTCTCAAATTATTAGCAGTGTCGGAGTGTCAGTGTCATCTCCGGTGTCCGTATCCGTGTTTCATAGCTGGCATCTTTTAATGCTGCTATTCGAGCATTCAATTTATGCCTTCAAGAGAAACCCATTTAACTCATTGTATGCAAATTACCACTGACATAGTTTCAGTATTCTATTTTGTCAAAAAAATAAAATAAATTCTATGTTACTTTTAACTGTAAAGTGAGAAAGAGTTTGAGAGAAAGAGAGAGGTTTAATTGAAGGTGGTCCAGCCTTCAAATTGTGAGTTTCTGGTTGAGCTTGTGGTCCAAACAATGTGTACAGGTGGTATGGACTGCTCACCATTTAAAGTCATGATAGTTTGCAAAGTCTTTTATGGAGCAAATAGTAATCGTTATACTATAATAATTATTCTTTATATGTTTTTCCATATATATCATTAGTTTTACTTTTTAGCATGTGAGTTTCACTGGAATGCTCAGATTATCGCTATCAACTTTTGTAATGTGTATAGATTATTATTATTATTTCATAAATATTATGGTTGGTACTTTTCAGCCTGTTAAAAATCATGTGCTACACATGTATTCCACATTTGGTCAGTGTAGTGTATTAAATTATTGGATTTGACTCCTCCAAATTAAGTTAAAAAACCAAGAGGGTTATTTCAACACACCAATACTTTGTTAAGTATGTAATAAATATCTGCTATTGAGTAATCCACTAATAATTGTTGATACTAATCATTTTACACTTTAAAAAGCTACTAGTATTTTGGATGTGCCTGCAGTTAGCCATTTTTGTAGGGTCTGCAAATATTCTCCATCTTATATTATGTGTCCCATTTGTAATATTTTTTTGTTTTCGATTATTTCTTATGTTAATATTCCATTACATCATTTATTACTTTTTTATCAATGTTACCCTTATTTAATAAAGTAGTTGCAAGTATATGATGGACAAATAATAAATGATGTACAAGGATACATGTATTATTTGCATTGAAAATTGATATAAGTAATCACGTTGTTATGAAGTGTCCACATCTCAAATGAGACACATAATATGAGACGGAGGGAGTAATTTTTAAAGATGTTACTTCTTCCTTTTTTGTAATGTGATCAAATTTTGTGTTTGGAACTATTTAGTTGCAGCTAAGATGTACAGTAATAGTTTACCACCGGGGTGTAGTGAAAGTAGTTGGTGCGCATGGTATGTGGGGTTAAACCTGAAGTATTGAGTTTGATTCCTAGTGATAGAAAAATGTAATAGTTTTGTTAAAAAATGCAATGGTTTTGTCACACGATGCGATGTATCCATGTGAATGTGGTGAAAAACATGCATCTTAATACCTTTTGGCTGAATTTCAGTTGCTTATTGCGTATTAACTTTACGTTGTGACTTGAAATATGCATGCTTACGTTGTGTGGGGTAATTGTATTTTGTGATGAAAGCTTAGTCTTCTATCAACCCCCGCCTTTCCTTATATAAGTTTCAGTTCTTTGTAAACTAAACAATTCATTTCCAATTTATGCAGGTACATATCATCTGAATTAGCTACAGATATTATCGTAGCTATTGGTGACGTAAAGTTTGACCTTCACAAGGTGTGTACTTTTTCAGCATCCTTGTTTTAGTTTCCTGTTAAATAAGCAATTCTTCTTTATTGATTTTTACTTCTCATGTGTTGCAGTTCCCTCTACTGTCAAAGAGCAATCGCTTACAAAAGTTGGTGTCGAAGGCCAACGAAGATAATTCTGATGAAATTTACTTGGACGATTTCCCTGGTGGACCCAAGGCTTTTGAAATATGTGCAAAGTTCTGCTATGGAATGACTGTGACTCTAAATGCTTACAATGTTGTGGCTGCGCGATGTGCAGCGGAGTACCTTGAAATGACAGAGGATATTGATAAAGGAAATTTGATTTTTAAAATTGATGTGTTCCTTACATCAAGTATCTTTCGTAGCTGGAAGGATTCTATAATTGTTCTTCAAACTGCTAAATCTCTTCTCCCTTGGTCTGAGGATCTAAAGATAATTGGGAGATGCATAGATTCCATAGCATCAAAAACTTCTGTTGATCCGGCAAACATCACTTGGTCTTACACTTACAACCGGAAATTAACACAGGTTGATAAAATCGTTGAGGACAAGATAGCATTGAAAGAGAAAATTGAGTCTGTTCCGAAGGATTGGTGGGTTGAGGATATATGTGAGCTGGACATTGATCTTTATAAACGTGTAATGATTACTGTGAAATCAAAGGGAAGAATGGACGGTGTTGTGATTGGCGAGGCGCTGAAAACCTATGCTGTTAGATGGTTGCCTGATTCTGTTGATGCATTGGTTTCCGATGCTCATGCATGGAGGAACAAATCTCTGGTAGAAACAATTGTGTGTTTATTGCCGTGCGATAACGGTGTTGGCTGTTCCTGTAGTTTCTTGCTGAAATTATTTAAAGTGGCCATACTTGTTGAAGCCGATGAATCATCCAGAGAAGGATTGATGAACAGCATCAGCTTAAAATTGCATGAAGCTTCTGTCAAGGATTTACTGATTCCAGCAAGGTCTCCTGGGATTACTACTTATGATATTGATTTGGTGCAAGATCTTTTGAATCGATACATGACTAATGAAAAGAAAAAGCGTGATATCGAGGTGACGGACATGAAAGATAAAGTATTTGGTGAATCTATTTTAGGGAATAGGGCGATACTGAATCTCGGCAAGTTGGTTGATAGTTATCTTGGAGAAATTGCACATGATCCTAATCTTAGCCTCTCTAGTTTTGTTGATTTGTCACAGTCAATTCCAGATTTTGCTAGACCAAATCATGACGGTTTGTACAGAGCTATTGATATCTACTTGAAGGTAAGATTTTGTTACCTTGTAGGAGTTTTTACTTTGTTTCTGTTATAATTTTTGTCTATGAAGCATTGACAGACACAATATCTGACATGACACTATCCAAATAGCAGAGGAAATAATTTGAGAAAATAAATAAATTTAATATAATCACACGTGTTGGTGTTGGGCACCGGACATGTCTTCCATCAAAAGTGCCGGTGCCATATAGATTTTTTTACTACTAGTTTTTGCCCGAAAAATGCTTGTATATTTACCAGTATATCACATTTTAGAAGACTTTCTAATCTGTTCTGTTTCTTAATAATGTTTATATTTTGTAACATTCATTTGAGTCAATCATTTTCAGGAGCACCCAAGTTTGACAAAATCTGAAAAGAAGAACATATGTGGACTGATGAATGTCAAGAAATTGACTGCTGATGCATCGGCGCATGCTGCACAGAACGAACGTCTTCCACTTCGAGTTGTAGTGCAGGTTCTGTATTTTGAACAAGTTAGAGCTGCAGCCAGCGCCCGAGCATTTGCTAACAGTCCATGTGATCCTTCACATGCCCTGATAAACGGAGACGAGGAATGTGAGAAAACTCTTGGAGTGAGCTGCCATTCCCTCAACAGACAAACAAGTCGTTTGAAGATTAAAGATGATGAGTTTCGTAAGAGTGTGAGATTGGATAAAAAGAGTAGCAAAAATAGCAGAAGTGGCATGCAGTTGTTGCCGTCTCGGTCTAGGAGAATATTTGACAAGTTATGGAACGTTGGTAGTAAAGGACATGGAGAGAATAGGAGTTCAGAGACTTCAGGGAGTTCTAATAGTCCAACTTCTGTAGTCCTTGGAGATACAAAATCTTCTGGTTCATCCTTAAGACACAAAAGACATTCTATCTCTTAGGGAATTACATAGAATTAATTGGAACAAGTGAAAAGAATGTTCAAATTAATGTGAAGTGTAAAGTGGTAGGTTGCTAATCTTGTGTCTGCAGTGCATGCATGTAATGTAATTTGAATTAAGGTCACAGTAGCTTCGGAAAAAAAAAATGTAGTAACATTTTTGCTGTGTTTTCTGTATCTTGCTTCTTTCTGTCTATTAGGGTAAGATCTTTCATGCTTACTGATCTTGAAATGGGTCGGGTAAGATCTTTCATGCTTACTGATCTTGAAATGGGTCGGGTTTATAAGATTTTATTATATGCTGCCGTTCGTATAGCATCGTTTTTAGCATCGTTTTAACCGTAAATCAGTGCATGGCTTGTGAGTTTTCTTGGATTTAAAGCTTTCAGTTCTACTAGATGTGCATAGAGCCATACTCTTACATGAACTAATGATTTGTCTTTCTTCTTGTTTGATTGATCTTAAGGAGAAATTGCACTAACCTAGGAGAAATTGTGTAAATGACTCATACCTATATTTTTATATAAATTAAAAGATCTATTTTAATCTTTTAGAAAAATTGCGAAAAATCAATTTAGTCTAAGAAATTTTTTGTCTCCATTTTAAAAATGAACCAGTCAAATTTAATTTAGTTCATATTTGAAAAACTTAATTCCAATTTTTTTAAATATGATATGAATTGAATTGTTTCGGTTTATTTTTTCATGAGCTATTTTTTTTTTCTTTCAGTAACAGTTTCTCATTATCATTCCTTAGCATCATAATAACCAAACCTTTTGTTTGGCCGACCAGTTTTTTTTTTTTACTAATGGTTGCACTATCTGATGTGATTAAACTAATGATATTTTCCTTTCCAAAGTCATCTAGAAAGTTGAAGTAGTAATTTATTCCTTTATTGCTTTTCAATCAATAAAAAGTCTTTATAAGCGCATTTTGGATAGTTGTGTTAGGATATCTGTGTTTTTGTGTTCAGAATTCTATTGCTATACTATGGCTGCCATTGAAACTCAATCGATTGAACAAGTTGACAAGGTTAACTTGAGAGTTATGGTGGACAAAGAACGGAATAGAGTTCTATATGCTGAGGCTGGGAAGGATTTCGTCGATGTTCTATTGAGTTTCTTAACATTACCTCTAGGGACTATTGCAAGACTCATTTCTCAGGAGTCAAATATTGAAGCAGTGAAACTTGGCAGCATAAGCTCCCTGTATCAAGGTGTGTCGGATCTTGATCAACAATATCTATGGTCACAGGCATGCAAAGAAATGCTGCTGCAGCCAAGAAACTCCATGGAATTTTATTTCCAGCAGATGAAACTGAACATTGATGACACACCAATGGAGCACTTCTTCTGTAGTGATTGGGAGTGTACAAGAGAAAGTGGGAGTCTTTTGTGCACTATGAGGAATCAAAAATGCTATTGTGGTAGAGTACTGGACAAAGATGTGGCTCCAGAACATCTGAGTTTAGGAAATGGCTTTGTTGAAGAAACTGCTACTTTTATCATTTCCGACGATCTTTTTGTGATGCCTAATGTTTTGGCAACAGTTGTACATCTACATCAGAAGCTTGGAATCGATATGAATGATGTTATTGTCGAACAAACTGTGGAAATAAGCAAGAAAGAGGTATGTTTTACTAGCTTCTATATAATCTGTGATATTGATTTTTTTTTTCCTTGTGAATTGTTTATTTCATCTCTTACTTTTGTAGGTAGTTGATCTTCTCAAATTATCATTGTTCTCAAACTCCCCTTTGACAGATTTAATCTTAAAGAAGAATCAATTTTTTTGATAAAATTTACCAAAGCAAAAAATTTGAATTTGGAAATGGAGAGAAACCATCTGAAAGGGGTAGGTATATGGTTGTGAAACTAATGGTAAGAAAATCAACTAGAGAGTTTCTATTTGCTGAAGCACGAAGATTTTATTGACTTTGTTTTCAGTTTTCTCACCTTACCTTTGGGAGCAGTGGTGCATATGCTTCAAGGAATCTCTTCTTTAAATTGCATTGATAATTTATACAAAAGCATGACAGAGTTGTGTCCCAGAAGATATTTATTCTCACAGGAGCTCAAAGAATAATACTAGTGTTCCTGATAAGTCTGTACCATTTAAGCTCAAATCGGTTGGTTTTAACTCCTATGTTTCAGCATCATTTGGAAAATTTGCAAGCATAGCGGCATCGTCATATGCTAGAGGACCATCAACATACATGGTGGCAGATGACTTGCGTGGGACTCCAATGTTGTCCATATCTACTATGTCATACCTAAATAGATCCAAAGTTCCACTGTCTGATTTGGAGGAAATAGTCATCAAAATTGGTAAGAAGGAGGTAAGTATTTTCACAAAACTCCAAGTGTTATTATGCCTTGTAATTTATTTTCATTTGCTTAGATTATACTTGCTTTTTGTTTACATGTTACAGTGTCTCAGCATACTAAAAGCTTCGATAATCTCAACGTCTTCTTTGACAAATGGTCTCAAGCAGTTCATAACAACCGTCAAGGTGGAGAAATGATTGATTAATTTCCTCAATACATGTTATGGTTTCAACAAGATTCGTAGCTTTCACTGCTTTGGAGAATTGATTAATGGTTTATATGGATACTGCTTCATCAAATGGTTGTTTATCTATTTAGGAACATGTTTTAAATATGTTGTCGGTTATATTTTCATTTCGCCTTTCGATATTAAAATTTAAAACCAATCATCTCTTTTGTTCCCCGTTGATCTAGTCTAAATTTAATGAATAAAGTGGTGAGGTGTGAGCTATTTTCTCCTACAAAGGCAAAAAAAATTAACGACGTTCCTTTTTACTAACTCTTTTTTCAAACTTCGATAGCTTGTTCAAGTCATAACCCTTAATATCAATTGATTACCGGACCAGTAGATGGGAAATCGATGTCTCCCGAGTTCATCAAACATAAACTCGAGCAATTTTCACCATTCCTAACTCAGAAGAAGATCGTCTTAAAATCCTTGTAAGAGGATTGAAACAAACGAATATGGTCTATGTTCGGCTTACCATTAATATAAACCCAAGTCGCTTTTTTTTTGACGGATAAACCCAAGTCGCTTTGTTCACCACTTTTGTACAATAAAGAAAACTTCTATGGTAGAATTAATATTCAATCCTTGGCACACAATTTTAATAGACCTCGCAAATGTCCAGCTAGTTGGATGAAATTGTGATGGGGCAACATTCACTACCAGTAGCACCTCACACTCAAATAGGGTAAAATAAATCATGACCCCTATAACATCAATTATGCTATCATGCATATAAAACACTTCCATCTCCAATCCATCGGGACATTTCATCATAACACATTCTCCTTCCCTAATTAACTCCGTAATAATGTCTCTCTCATCATCAATTGAAGACACTCCATAGTACCTCAATTTTGTTGTCCATGTAATTTAAAAAAGAGAATGTTAACCATTGTCTTGGGGCATTGGATAAGGGGATAAAAATATAAGTATAATATTGGAAAATAGTGAAAAATGATAAATTTAACTTTTTAAAAGTCAAAATGTTGTTGAAACCAATGCAAACATGCTACTTTTGGCTTCCTTAACCATTGCCCCGAGGGCAATGGTTAGCAAGACCCTTTAAAAAATCATACAAAAAGTAGGTAATCTCTTATTTATAAATCTTAACTGATCAAACTATACTTAACCTTAATTCTAACCTAAAAGTTTCTCTCCTTCAGCATCACATTAATTGATGTTGACCTATACTCCGCATTAATTGTTGTTGACTTATACTCCTCCTTTGGCATCACATTAATTATTGTAGATTTCTCTGTTCATATCCCCTGTTGTTTGCAGTTTTTTTTTTTGTTGATCCCCCTTCTCTGAGGTTTGATTAACAACATATTTTGTAACATAATTTGATATTGAAATTATTGATCACGTTCCTCCTTCAACAAATGCCATAAGGTTCATGTTTTGTTAACACTATTGTAAAATGTTTAAACAAAAAAGGTCGCAGCAAGTTTTTTTTTCCCGTACTATATCCTAATTTTTTTGTTCCGCCGTTAAGTAAAGGTTGTTGTTCCTTTTTCTATCTCACAAAAATACATATGGTGCTATTTTTATTTTCAACTTATCCTTTCCTTGATTTAGGGATTTCAAATTAAGAATCTTATTAGTATTTAGAATCACTTGAAAGAGGAATCACAAAAAGAAAATTCTTGGGTTTTCTAAATGTATTGTTGATGCATTGCTTTGATTGTAGGTGAAAATGTGAAATGTTATGTTTTCAAGATTCACTTATAGAATTAGATAATTTTATTTTTGCTTTGAGTGTAGAAAAGTAAATTGATTGTATTACAAAACTGTTTATCTCCCAGATCAGATGGCTATTCCAAAACTAAAGACTTTCTCATAATATGGTTTATGTATAATGACCATATGCAAAAACCAAATCAATGGAAGAACACGTGACATATGGTCATTTTGAATGTATTCGCTAAGTATAAAACTTTTTTTGTGTTAAACGACTTATGTCATTTCAATATTATATTATGTTATATTCGAAAAACAGATGTTTCATTATGAAATAAACTATGTCATTGCACTCATATTATTTTATATTTCATTGTCAATTATTACTATAGATATGACCCGTGCTTACGGGTCGATGGTCTAGTAATATATTTAACTTTATTATGTTTGTAATCATTTTTAAGCTTCTCATAAAACCTAAATTCCAAAAAAAAAATTCATTTCGATTATTACTTATATAAAAAGGAAAATTACAAATATAAAAACGCATAAAAAAATGATGAGAAATTAATGGTAATATTTCAAAAGAGAAGTAAAAAAAAATGTGGTGAACTCCTTGCCATTTCTATCCGAAGTCAAATTACCTTTGTACTTTGGTTTTGCAAAGTTGTTTTTCTTTGGCAAAGTTAACAACTTGCAAACATTGTGCTACAATTTCAATTTGCAAACCATTACCTAAACAAATTACTACATTACATGTAAAACAAAGCAACTACACTTTGAGTGTGATCCTAACTTATCTTTTTCATAGTTGTTGTTTCTTTCTCATTTTTGCATTACTTTTACCAAATAAAACTTGGTCTTCTCCAAGTTTTCACTTAATAAAAAAGGTGAACCTCTTGTTTCCCTTTTCATCCCTTCAAGTTCCAATTTCTGAACCAAAACAACAACAAATCCAATTTATAAATTAATCCAATGGAAATCCAAATTTACCAATAGAGTATATCTATAAATTGGAACTAAAAAAGATCAAACAATGGAGGCTAAAGGAGAGAATCGAATTCTTTGAGAGGAGAACAAAACACAAAGAAAATAGAGAGAGATAATAAAGAGGAAAAATATAGAGACCTTGAGCCAAATTCATCACTTCCTACGTTCTTTTCCTTTATTTCTTCATTTTTTCTCTCTTCATTTTCTTTATTCCTTCATTTTTTTTTCTCTCTTCTATTTCTTCTTTGTGAATTATTACTGACTCACTTGCTTCCAATATTATGACCAGTCGTGCGAAGCCTTTCAGTGGCACTTGGCATGAAACCCCATGACTTTTGCGAGTTGCAAACGTGAACCAGAATAGAGTACAAACTAATGGTTTCAAATTTTTCTTAAATTACTTAATTTAACAAGTTATAAACAAGTTCTTTGATACAAATACTGGTCTTGATATCAAAGAGGAAAAAATATAATCTCTTATAGAGAAATGGGAATTGAAAAGATGATAAAAGATTGCCGCTAGAAGGGTATGACAAACATGGGCGGATATGAACATTTGTTACATGTAGGGCTAAAATAGTCTTTTAATGTATTAAAATTTTAAATTGCCTCTGATTGTATATTTCGTTAGTCAAAATAATTTTTAACATTAAAATATTTCGTTAATATTATCATATTAGTCATTCAATATACTTACTTATTATTATTTAAGAGATTATTTTGACTAACAAAGTGCAAAATTATGAACTATTTTAGAATTTTAATACATTGAGAGACTATTGTGATTATTCGTTACACATTCAGGAATTAAAATGACTAATACTCTATTTATAAAAAAATAATAATTAGAGAAATAGGATGTTGGGCTTTAGCCCCACATAGTCTTTGAGTTGATCCACCCCTCCGCCCCTGACGACAAGGTTTTAATCACGAAATGCAATTTTTTCTTATTATTATTATTGTTACTATATTATGTAATTATTGTTTTTCAATTGATGATTTCCTTCAAACCTAGGGTCTCTCTCAAGTCAACACAAAACCACCTAACATATATCATCAAATCAAACTCAGATCCGATCAAACAACCAACCTAAGAGTTTTGAGTAATGATGAAGGGGTGTACTAGAAATTCTGACCTATTAGATACTTATGACTTTACCTCCCTTTTCTTTAGCGACGACAACAACATTTCTTTAGTTGTATGCCCTTGGTGCTCATACACGGCATTTTCAACTTATACAGTTTAATTTCTCGATTTTTGCTTCACATAGACTTCTCTTCAAGTGGTCCATTTAAGAAAGATGGTCGTACATACATTTGATGGATTATCTAGTTCTCAAACTAGCAAATGTTGCGACTACTTTAATTGTTTCCATTCTAGCCACAAGTGCAAATACCTCTCCATAATCTATTCTAGTTTTATGCAGAAAGCACCTTACAACCAATCTAGCTTTGAAAAAAATGGAGGGTAAGGTGGTGATGAAACAAATGGAGGGTAAGGTGGTGAGAGGGTACAAAATTGGAAAAAGTGATGGCATGAAGAATGTAAAAATGGGGGCAGAAATACTTATATCCTAACAATAACACATATAATTGAACTTTCTACTCACATTAGTTATGACTCCATAAGAATTTAGACCTACTTTTTATTATAAATCTTCACGTGTAGATGATTTTTCTAAAATTTACAGACGACATATACTTGATCAGAAATAAAATATAAACATTTTTTTTTTATCAAATTATGGATAGTAAGACCAAGTCTGTGATCATCTTTCACAACTAATATATTTTCTGTTGAAATTTATGACTACTAAAATAATTTATTAAAAGTTCAAAAATTAAATTAATAAAATGATATTTTATAGATACTATCATTAAATATGAGGAAAATAATATATTTACTTATTTTCTTTTGAAAAAATATAGTGAGTTTTACTTATACTCCCACCGCATCAAATTATGCGTTATTTTAAGTTTTACACAGTTATTAGGAAATGATTAATAATATCAATATGAGAAATGTTAACTTGTGCCCTTAAGGCACAAGATAAGAAACCTATAGTAACTTTTTGTTGGAATGTGTGCATTCAATTTACTTTTTTAATTTATAATAACTAGAATACACAAAATTTAAGGGAACATTTCTACTTTTGGGTTCCTTATCTTGTGCCCTAAGGACACAAGTTAACATGACCCTATTAATATTAATGGTAAAATTTGTTGCGTTAACAAAAACACCCTTATTATTCAAAAAAAAAACCCTTATTAATTATACTTAGTGGATTATTTAGAGATATTATCCTTAAATATAAGTCCATTTTAAAATTATTAGACGAATTTATTGCTTCTTTTCCAAATTAACCCCTAATTAATATCACTGAGTATCTTTTTTATTTTATTAGGGGAAATAGCTTATAACTTTCGTTAATAATCAAAGTCGAAATACAAAGCGGTGCAACATTAAAGATATAGGACTAGTTAAGAAAGTAGCCTCTCAAGCAAGAATATGAACGACCTCACTCGCTTGTCTCCGATTAAACTCTACCTTAGAGTTTTCAAAATAAAGATTACAACTTCTTCGACACTCCTCCACTATTGCTCCAAACTCATATATATCATTACTACCTTTATTGAAATAATCTACAACCTTCTTTACATCCAACTCAAAATCCACATTTGTAAGTTGTAGTTCATGCACCCATCAGATAGCATATGAGAGTCCCAAAACTTCTCCAACACATCTGATGAACAAACCAGATTCAACCACATGTGATGAACATTGAGTGTCTTGAAATATGAAAAAACAAAATTTACTACATACATGTATAAATGGTATTTTAGGGACATTCATACATAAAATGAACACATTAAATACAAACCAATTTTTTCAAGAAGAGTGAAAAATCAAAATGCAGTTATATATAAGGCATAGAGAGTTTTGAAAAAGAATAATAAATATTATAAATATTTAATTTAATATTATAAAAACAACAAATAATTTAAGAGAAAGAAAAATAATACTAACAAGAACACATAATTTGTTCTTTAAAAAAAAAAACACATAATTTGTTTTATTAAAAAAATACCACGTACTTATTAATTTCCAAGACAATTTTTAATTTAAACAATCCTTCAAAAAGAAAAATTAAACAACGAAAACCCTTCTAAACCCTTTACGGCCCAATTTGGTTCCCGACCGAAACCATTTCAGACTCTCTCAGCTCAACCTTCATTTCATAGCACACTCTAACAGTCAAAACATCAAACACCTTCTCTACAACCATAGAAATCAAAGATGCAGAGATTCAAATCTCTGCTTCCCCAATCTCGTTTCTCATCTCGCTCTCTTTCTTCTCATCCTCGTTCTTTCTCTGCTCTACCAAATTACGCTCAACGCAATGACGAAGAAGAAGATTCCCAAAACCAGGTCACTTTTCCCATACTTCACTCATCATCGTAATCATTGTTGTTATGTAATTTTTGGTTTTGATTTTGAATTGATGATTTTGTTATTTGGTGTTAGATTTTGGTTGAAGGAAGAGCGAAATCGCGTGCAGCCATTCTTAACAGGCCAGCTTCTTTGAACGCGCTCACTACTTCCATGGTACAGATTTTTGCTATTCGTTCTTGTTTCGTTGCTCGTTTTGAGTTCATTTGTGTATTAGGAAGTTTTGAATTTTTGTAGGTTGCTAGGTTGAAGAGGCTTTATGATTCGTGGGAAGAAAACTCTGATATTGGCTTTGTTCTAATGAAGGTATTAGTATTACTTTCGTTTAATCATTTGTCAGTTAACCTGTGAAGCACAAGCACGGACGTGACATTGACACATGTAATTATTTGAGAAAATGACATAATTGAATGTAATCATATGTAATTGTTCATGATATTATGAGTCTCTTTAGCAAGGACGATAGCTAGCTTATAGGTTATAAGCTCATATGACAAAAAAGATCCATTTGGTAATTGTCATTTTCTCACAAACTAGCTTATAGCGTTTTTGATAAGCTAATTCAAAGAGCTTATCGATTTGTTTTTTCGTCAATTTTACCCCTGTTATCTTAATTGAGAAAAATTTAATATTAATTAATTATATTTTTCTTATGTCATTTCATATTTATAAGCTGGTTCAAACGTTAATTTTACCAAACACTACAAATTCAATCAACTAGCTTATCGGCTATCCACTAATTTTTACCGAACAAAGCACATATAGTTTTTAATTTAATGTAGTGCGATAATTTTTGTAATATTCGTATTGGTAAAAAAGTATCGAGTATGAGTTTCTGCCTGGAATGTTTTGAAGGGTAGAGGCAGCGCTTTCTGTTCTGGTGCAGATGTTGTTAAGCTGTATCACTCGCTCAATGAAGGTGTGTTGCATTTTAATATTTTATTGATTAACAAGTACATTATGGTTTTTAATTTCAATATTTCAAGGGGATACATCAAAGTCAAACTTGTGCAAATAGCTCTTATAACTTAGAAGTAAATATATCATTTGTTTTTCAATTTTGTAGATAATTTATGTTGCATTGCATTTTTAAGTTGTACATTTCACAGTATGACCGTGCGGCAACATGAAGCTAGCATAGATAGCTTCACGCATTCCACTGTCCTTTCTCACAATGTGCTACCAAACATCCTATATGTTAACTAAAACACAAAAGCTAGTTTAGTGCATTTTCTAAAACTTGCTTTATGTATTAGGTTTATGTGTACTTTTTTTTTCTTGATAAAAATTAAAAGCTTGCTAAATTGAGTTCATTCTTGTTGGAATGAAGTTGGAATATCCTTTATTAAAATATATTTATCCATCAATTACACGTGTGATTCCTAGCTTTTTGTCTTTACCTTTAGTAGGGTTGAGAGGAAAGAAAGGATAATGTATGATAGAAATTAGAATCCATGCTCAGTGAAGGATATAGTTTATATACTAAGAGCCATAGAAATAGACAGGGACGAAACTAGGTTTCATAGTTTAGGGGCGGTCGCCACTCTCAATGCCTAGGAATTTTTCATTGTGTATACCTAAACTCATAGGCGGATTCACCATAAGGCTTGATGTGGCTATAGACACACCAAACTTTTCTCAAAAAATTTACATATGAAGGAAGATGACGGCTCATTTTGTTCCAATTAGCAATTGTTAGAGTTAATTAAATTTTCTATTTGTAAGGATAATTAAGAGTTGTATTATATAGGTTGTGACAAATATTGTGACATGTTTTGATTTGGAGTCTAATTTTCTTTATTTGAAGTCTAATTGTGTGATGGTGTTATCTGCTTAATCATGGAGTACCAACATTTGACATTTAGGAAAAATAGCAGTTCAAAAGTTTTTGAGGGGTAACCTTGGCGCAACTGGTAAAGTTGTTGTCATGTGACTGGAAGGTCACGGGTTCAAGTCCTGGAAACAGCCTCTTGTGTAAAAAACAGGGTAAGGTTGCGTACAATACACCAAATGGTGGGACCCCTTCCCGGACCCTGCGTATGCGGGAGCTTTAGTGCACCGGGTTACCCTTTACCCTTTAGCAGTTCAAAAGTTTGTACACATCTAACTTACAATTTTGCAAGTTATTCATGGTACCCATGTAATGCTAGAATAAGGGTAATTGAAGCAACTAAGCATATATTAATGCACTTATAGTAAATATGATCCGCAAAGTCTAACGATTTTTTGCATTTGACTATTTCATATGTAATAAAAGAATGTTGGTATATGAAAGAAAGTGAATGTTGATTTAACACAATTATTATTGTGGAAAATTTATTTATGTACACTTCATAAAGAATTAATTAAACAACAACATAACATACATTTCAGTCCTTTTGATTGTATTTCAATATTATATTGATTTTGGTTGCTTGAATTATGTGTATTATTTATATTGGTGTAATTTATGTCCTTGATCAAGACTCTATTTGAGCTTTGTACTCTCCCATTTTCCTATAAATTATTTGAGATATTTTGATATCAATTACCTCCATTGAATTATTGTGTTTTAAAATAGACCTGTTCATGGCCCTAGGCCCTCTTTTGTACAAAAATAGTAGAGAAATAGATTTGTGCATCACACTGTCGAGAGAACGGTTATACAAATTTCTGATGACTTATTTAACATCATTGAAAATAAAAAAATATATCTTATTGGTGCCGACTTCTGATGGTTATGGCCCGTGCGTGGCACGAGTCAAAAGTCTATTTTCAAGTAACTATTGTATTTTACCAATAGTGAATGTATTACAGCTCATAAGACCCGTGTCATCAATCTAGTATGTGCAAAGCCTTATACATGAATAGTTGCTCCTTCTATTTCGTAAAACAAATATTTGGTGTTGCAAAATCTTGTTATACAAAATCTAGAATAGTTTTATACATTGCATTTGCTCCGTTTAGATCATAACCCTATGCAAACCCGTGTATCCTCTACATTCTCCTCGTAGGCGATCGTTAACTTACCTCCTAGACAAAACTTTTCTCCTAATGGCACGTGTTGAACTAAACCTTCTGAAGCCTTCCAAAACTTTACCTGATGGCGTTCATCTAACGCCACGTGTGGTGCATATGCAGTAGTAGATTGGTTGGACCTTAATTTAGATATAAAAATAATTCACTTAATATATTATTGTTTTTATAAATTATTTATGAATTATGATCAGATGTGTTACGGGTTGGCAGTCTATACTAGGTCTGTAACTAGTTGTTAGTTCAGTTTTCAATATATATTTTTTAATTTGCTTCATCATCAGAGTCAAATTTTGTTTTCATCTCTTACTAGTTGAATTCTTCCACTTCAGATGTAATTATGATGACTTTATGTTTATTATGAGCAGGAAAGGCTGAAGAAGCTAAAGAGTTTTTCAAAACATTATATTCATTTGTATATCTTCAAGGGACATATCTTAAACCACATGTAAGTATTAGATCGTTGCCGAGCGTTTTGTTTGAGATGTACATGTACTTTGGATTGGAGATAAAAATATACCTAAAATAAGTTTTTGTGTGCTCATGTTCTCCACTCTCAAGTGGATCAATTCGAAGTTGTTCAGTCTTGATATGTGTTAAATACTGTATTACTCTTAAAGATAATATGCATGATATGAGTTATAGTCTATTGCACCTCCAAATATTGATTTGTTTTCAAGGGGGGGATTCTTTCACTTGCATTTCCCCTGAAGAAATGGGTAAACAAGGGTTACCCATCACAAGTTCTATCTTGAATCTGAAATACTTATTCAAAATGCATAATATGCTGGTTAGTCAGCTTCCGTGGCGTGCACTATATCTTAGCACTGACTATGTAAATGCTCTCATGATTTTGTCCTGTCCTCTTCACTTACATTTTGCTTTACTCTGCCAGTTTAGTTATACGCCTTTGTTAAGTGCCTTGTCTGGTCTGAAAAATACTGTCACTCTAATTTATGTTATAGTTTCCACCCAATTTTCAAAGTGGTCTATCATCAATTTTTTTCCTTCCACATTTCTCTTTTTTCTGCCAGTTTAGTTGCACGCATTTGTGAAGACCCATTGTCTGATCTGACTGACAAATACTGTTACCGCCAATTTGTGTTATACTTTCCACCCAACTATCAAAGTGGTCTATCTTCAATTTTTTCCTTCCATATTTAGGAGATACTCCTTTGTTCATATAGTTCATACTGTGTATGTGCATTGGACGAATAAAAACTGGCAGTTAATTTAACTATGGCTGAATATTGTCCAACTCTGCAACCGTCTCTATAGTTCCAGAGCTCAAACACACGTTACACCTTTGTCTACACAACAATTTTCCCAGAAAAACTATTGTATTCATTACTGGAAAAAATTGTTTGAACAAACCATGTCCACCTGATTGGAGAGTTTTCAGTAGATTAAAAATACCTCCATACACAAGAGTTAGCTTCTATAGCATTATATGCCTTGCATGAGAGGAAAAAAAGAGTAGATATTGGAAGAGTCTGAATCAAAATTTTCTTAAAATAGATTTATTAGTTTTAAATAAGATGAAATTTAAAATACAACCCATTTTGGTAGTTTTTAAAGCAGCTGGCAAGATGATAAATTTGCATTAGAATATACTGTATTTTAAGAATTATGTAGCTGCATAATAACATTGCTCGTTCATTTTATGGCTTTTATTTACCATGAAAGCTTTTTCAGAACCTGTATGAAAATTTAATGGGCATTTTTGCAGGTTTCTATTTTGGATGGAAGGACAATGGGCTGTGGATCTGGAATTTCTCTTCCAGGAATGTTCCGTGTGGTGACTGATAAAACTGTACGTGGTTTCTAAATGTACTCATTGGATTATGCCCACCAGAAACTTCATTTATTTCTTTCTTTATTCATGTATTGTAAATTCAGGAAACAAACATTTTTTCTGTTTAAACTTTGCAGATTTTTTCTCACCCAGAGGCTCAAATAGGCTTCCACCCTGATGCCGGAGCTTCTTACCTTTTGTCTCGTCTACCCGGCTACTTAGGTAATGTAATTTTTTGCATGCTACTTGAGTGCTGGCCTCTTGCACAACTCTTCTGATACACCTGAACATCTTTCAGAAAAAGAAAACTTGGAATAGAAATTATGGACTAATCCTCAGTATGACTACTTCACGAAACGATGTAAAAGACTATCTGTAAAAATGTTTTCTGAAGACATTTCATGAATTTTTTGTCGAAGTCTAGATGAGCTCGATTCCTTTCTTTAAAACAGTATTTAAACATTCAACTCCTTGAATAATTTCTACGCCATTTTGTCTAATTTATTTCTGAACGGCAATGATTGAAATTTCCAAACCTTCGGAACTCTGCTTGTGCTAAACATTGCAAACTCAATGTTCCCTGTTCCATCAGTAGAAAAGAATGGATGTTATCACCCGAAGATTACCATTGACATGAGAAATTAATAACCATGGCTCTTGTTCAACTGCACAGTACTAAGAAGATAAGCAGATAATCCATATTGCATCTATGTTGCTGATTAAGAATAACAAGCTCCGTTCTCAAATTAATAACTGTTAGAACATTAAGGCTGGACTGATTTTTTCCTTGTAAGATGATCCTTATTGCATCTTTGAGACATTTCTTCCCTGTAAATCCAAGTGGAATATTCTCCACTGATTTTTTTTCTTACTTTATAGTTGGCTGCCAACAAATCCTATTGACAATTTCACGATGATTAGCAGTGGCTGTTTTGTAAATAATCCTTTATGGGCTATAATTCCTGATCAGGATAGAAGTGATGGAAACAAACTTTACATAAATTCACTTAATATTTCTGTTAGATTTGAGAATGGATTAGACTGAACTCCAAAAACTAGCTCAACTGAAAGGATTGCCCAACTCACTGTGAATAATATTTTGGCTATATACCCAACCAAATTGAGGTCTTTATTATATCCTCTCATGGTCTGGACTGGAAAGGATTGCCCAACTCACTGTAGCAGCCCAATATCAATTGGAGGATTGGGCCTAATAGGTTAATACCATATTATAATTAAGAATTTATCGGGTCTTAGCCAACCTGTAAAGCTAGTTTAAGGGAGCATTATTGCCTAAGTCATTGTAAGAAGTATTTAGCCATATACCAAATGCGGGATCTTAATATTTTTCACTCTAGCAATGATGGTTGTCTAATCTCGAGTTCACTCAGAATCATACAATTTATGTTCTATGCATCAAAATCTAGTTCAGTTGCTCAACAAATTGTTTTTATATGCACATGGGTTGACTTGCATAGAATCATGAGATTGAGGACGATTGGATGAGTATACATAATTATGGTTATTTTATCCCAGATATGCCAAAAATAGAAATGGTTTAGTGGTTAAAGAAAATCCAAGTTTATGGAGATTTCAGGAGTTTGCGTAGACTATTGGAGTTTGACAAACTTGCAAACATTTGTGTAATCATTGTCTTTTTATGTGAACTGCTGAACTAAACATTAAAACGTTAAATAATCCAAACTCCAGACTAGATTTCTGATTCTCTGATGTACCACTAAGGTTGCCTTACCTTCAGCAACCCAGTCCTCTGCATAGCATAACCGCCCTTGTTCCTCAACAAAAAACATTTTTACTGAATACTTATATACAACCATACACTGGCAAAAACTGTGTTGATATTTTATGATTCAAGTTTTTTCTTTTCACTCGTGTACTCATACTTTCCATTGTAAACCATAAAATGATGCACATAAATAAGGTTATTTATTTTATATTTTGCAATACAGGTGAATACTTGGCTCTTACAGGAGATAAGCTTAATGGTGTAGAAATGATTGCTTGCAACCTTGCTACACATTATTCACTAAATGCAGTATGTTCTTCACTTCTCTTTGTTCTTGTAATTCTTTTTACTGTCTGTTGGTCAGTTTTCCATTTCTTACATGATTTGGCTTCCCCCTGAAGAGGCTTGCTTGGCTTGAAGAACGCCTTGGTAAACTGGTCACAGACGATCCATCTGTTGTAGAGGCATCTCTATCACAATATGGTGATCTTGTTTTTCCCGACAGAAGTAGCGTCCTTTACAAGTAATGTTGCATCAACACACCCTAATTTCCTTTTGGTCTTTGACTTTTATCACGAGACAGTTTCATCATAGTTTTGTTATATCCTTATGGATCACATGATTATCTTTTAACTCTGGGAAATTCTACCATCTTAAATGTTCTTTCTAATTTTCTGATGTGATAGAACTAAAACAACGGATATTAAAAACAAAAATGTGATTAGTCATTGCAGATTTTTCTATCTGAAGATCGATCCCTGATCATTTGGTTTCTATGTTGCTTAATTGCCATTATTTTCTGCTTCTGAGTGTTATTCTCATTTTTGCTCAGGTTTGATATTATAGATAGATGTTTCAGTCATGATACAGTGGAGGAAATCGTTGAAGCTTTGGTAAGCATTGTATTTGTACACGATCTGATGAAGAATTTCATAGCTTGGCCCGTAATGAAATGCAATTATGAGACTATCTTTAATTTATTGGATAGCTACTACTGACCTGGTTTTCTTTTTGCCATTTTCATCTTCTGATTTTTTTCTTAAAAACACAATTTTTCTGAAAGTAGGTATTTTGCGTGAGGAACTTTATTCAAAATTATTTGTTAATATCATCCAACATGGGAAGAGCTGATCCTTAGCTATGTATCAGTCTCCAGTTGAAAAGGAGTACTTAGAACACCTCTCCAACATAAAAAATACAAACTCCCTCTGGCCTTAATTATAATCAAAAGTAGGTCAAAGAAAAATTGATGTAATTGGTTCAGATTTTGGACCAAATTCATCAACTTTCTTTGACCAACTTTTGCTTATAATTTAGGCCACAGGCAATACAAAAGAAAAGGCAGTGGACTATACATTTTGGGATTTAGTTGATGAAAAGCACCTGGTAATAGTATTGATAATATCCTGATTGACAGTGTAATACAATAGAGACTATGGTGAAAAGATACTTTATATCTGTGTTTTCATACGCCCCCCAATCGTACAAAGCAAATTTAATAGACAGAAAAAATATGCAGTGAACTACGAGCTAAACATTTCATATTCTGTAGCAATAAATAGGGCCTGAGCTTAACTTGGGTGTTGATCCTCCCCATTTATTGGATGGTTCCAGTAGGAGAGATAAGGACACACATAAGTCTTTCTCTCTCTTACTAGAACCATCCAGTAACTGGAATCTGCTTAACTTATCCACTTTTTGATAGTTTGCCTTTCTTTTAAAATTAAATGTTATTCTTTCAGGAGAAGGAGGCAGCTGAGTCTTCGGATGAGTGGTGTTTGACAACTCTTCGGAAAATAAGAGAAGCCTCCCCATTGAGTTTGAAAGTTATTTTACGATCTGTGAGTTGAATCTACCTTGCAAGTTTGTTTATTTCCCATTCAAGATGCTTTTCTTCTTCTTCCTTGACCTCTGCTAATGAATTTAGATACGGGAAGGTCGATTTGAAACTCTTGATCAATGTCTTGTACGTGAGTACCGCGTATCCGTTCAGACAATTTCCAAGAATGTTTCCTCTGATTTCGTTGAGGTAATGATTTTTCTTTCCATCATTTCCTTATCGAACAACATAAATTTGTTTTTATGATTTCACTTGACTTGTCCTTTATGCAGGGTGTTCGAGCACGAATGGTTGATAAAGATTTTGCACCCAAGGTATCTTTTTTCAAGAATCTATACATCTATCAATTCAGTACCACCTACCTTTTCTCTTGGTAATTATCTGAAGCGTTTTATTCCTAAATTTGTAGTGGGATCCACCAACTTTAAAAGATGTATCAGAGGACATGGTTGACCATTATTTCTCCCCGTTAGACGAACATGAGCCAGAACTGGTGCTGCCTACAGCACTGCGAGAACCTTACATGTGAAACTGGCATGCCTGCCTCTCATCAATGCTTGTCACTAGCAAGAGTAAGCCAAATAAGTTCTAATTTGTTTTCCAATTTCACATATCTTTGTTGTAATAGCTGAAGGAAAAAATGTAGAAATCGTACATTTGTTTTTTTGTGAAGGGTGCTTAAATGATTCCCATGCTTTCCTTGAAATGTAGATTATCCAATTTGCTCGCATACCACTGCGTCAGTTTGATAGCACTCTGTTTTCTATCATGAAATTGAATAGTTTATTGTTATATAATTTTTAACTAACAAGTAAATTATTTCCGCTTGAGATTGATCAAAAAGTGAATGTTATGACCTTATCATGATTTACACATTTAAATTCCCCCCCTCCATTTTATGTCAACTCAAAATTGTAAAGTATACCATATGGCTCGAATGAGATTACCTCAAGCGAAAAGATGTCCGGAAAAACTTTAAAAACCAGTGTTGACGTAGTTAGGCGATGCACCATGAGATCCATCACAATGGCCTCGAGTTTGGCTTAGCAGTCTACCACAGTCAATGGTTCCCGTTTGCTACAGATTGTCCCACAAATCTAAATAATCTTTTGCACTCCTTTTTAATTTTATTGGTTGATATTTATATGAATTCTATTCATTTTATGTTGAATATATGATTTAATGAGATTCATTAAAATTTCAATCAATGAAAGAGGATGTGATAAAAGTGCGCTGCTAGATCTTTCGAAGATAGATAAATCACAGCGGAGTCGTTCCCGTGAGCATAACTCAGTTGACAAGGACAATACATTATTAAATGCAGGTGTTGGGGTTCAAGCCTCAGACACCCTACATTAAAAGGTGAATTCTAAAAAATTACACCCTACAATGTATCATAATTGGTATGTTCCCAAAATTTTATCGAGGGACATCAAATTGAAACTCATTATGAATCAGTTACCTTTGAAACCTTCTGAAAGGTAAAACATGCTTCAACATCTACTTCTTCTATGATTTTTTTTTCTACCACATGTTTATTTAGTGACTAGGGAATACATTTCATCAAAAGGAGGACAAGTTCGGGTAAAAAAGTTAGCACAAATTGTACTATTCATCAAAAGGATTAGGCAACCAAAATGATAAAACTTTTGCGATAAAACATTTCTCAGTGGTAACCATTTCAAAAAAGTCAATAAAATTAATGTGACCCTATTTTAACTTCATCTACTTCCAATTGGTACAAAGTGAATCTCTTTAGTGTCACTGTCATTTAATAAAGAGATATTAGCCCAAACAAAATGAGGATTACATGTTTACTTTCCATATCTCTATCATTTTTTTAATACAAAAGTTAGTTTGTTAATTGATGTTAGTTATTTTTTTCTCCATGTCAAGACTTGAACATTGTATCTCCAACTCCTTAACTATTAACTCAAACTAAGCTACCCAACCCCAAAATGAGATGTTCAAGAAGTACCATATCCCTATCATCGAAACACTCTTACCAGCAAATAGTAAGGATAATTGCTACTAAAACACTAAGATCATTTAAATATCCACCACATCTAAAAAATAAGGAGATAATTAGATTGTCTAATGGCCATGTAAGGGTTATATTCCATCACCATACAATCAAAGTAATGCATGATCTAGAAAGAAGTAGGTAATATGTTAAATTTTATTACGTTTGTAATCATTTTTAAGCTTCTCATAGAACCTAAAAATCCAAAAATCTTCTTTCATTTCGATTATTACTTATATAAGAAACGGAAAATTACAAACATAAAAAGACATAAAAATATGATGATAAAGTAATGGTAATGTTTCAAAAGAGAAAAAAAAAGTGTTGAAATCCTTGCCATTTGTATCCATAGTCAAAATTACCTTTGTGCTTTGGTTTTGCAAGTTGTTTTTCTTGGGCAAAGTTAACAACTTGCAAACATTGTGCTGCTGTTTCAACTTGCAAACCATTACCTAAACAAATTACTACATTACATGTAAAACAAAGCAACTACACTTTGAGTGTGATCCCAACTTATCTTTCTCTTAGTTGTTGCTTCTTCCTCATTTTTGCATCAGTTATCACACTCACAACAAGAGCATGTGCCCCCTCTCCAATTTTTCAGTTTTCATGTTTTTTTTACCTTTACCAAATAAAACTTTAGTCTTCTCCAAGTTTACACTTAATAAAAAAGGTGAACGTCTTGTTTCCCTTTTCATCTCTTCAAGTTCCAATTTCGGAACCAAAACAACAACAAATCCAATTTACAAATTAATCCAATAGAAGTTGAGATTTATCAATAGACTATATTGGAACTAAAAGAAATCAAATAATGGAGATAACCCTTTTTTTTTTTTCGTGAGTGGGAGAACTACAAAAAATTGAGAAAATAGAGAGATAAAAAAGAGGAAAAATGTAGAGACCTTGAGCCAAATTCATCACTTTCTTCATTCACATCATCCTTTGCAAATCACTACCACCCCACTAAATATCAGTAACACAAACCCTCATTCACCCCAGTTCTTTAATATTCATGTATGTATTGGTTATCTTCTGAATTACTTTTGGTAGTTTTAATTTTTTAAATCTAACATTCATAGGTTAGGTTAGAAACTGACTAAGAGTGATTTTCCAAAGTAGATTTTGATGTGATCCACTAATATTAGTTGTGTTTATATGAAACGGAAACAACAATGATAACGGCGGCACATATTTTCCTCAGGAGATTTTGTTTTGAAATCTAATCGGGATAAGTTTCAAAACTTCAGCAAGGGACGCCTTCTCCGTAATCTATTTATACTATGCTATGTTAAAATTTTCTTTTCACGAAAAGGTGCGCTGAAATAGCACTCCGGAAAGCACCGCTATTCAGGCGTTTCTTATTGCGAAAAGAGGATTTTAGACATAACAAAAGTGGATGGACCTGCGAGTTCGCCTCTAGCTAGAGGTTTCAAATATGTTCTGATAAAGATTTCAAACTAAATCTCTTGCGGCATGTTGTCGTTATCCATTGTTGCGGTTTCAGAGAACCATGACTAAACTGACTGAAAATCCCCTAATATTCAGACATAAGTGATTCCCCTTGCGCTACAAGGTTGGTTAGGTTTGATGCGATCTTTGCTTAAATTATTCATGTTTATTAAATTATTATTCTTTTCATGTATTCAATTTTTAGATTTTGTGTTCACAAGAAAAGATGAGATGATGTGATTGGATTTTCCCCATCGCGTTATGGTAAGGCAGCTAGGGCTTTGTTATTCCTATATTACAGGCCCTCTTAGAAGCCGGATCAAACCTAAACATTTTCTTTGCTTGTGTGTTGTCTCCCAAAAATATATTATTTACAAAAACACTCTTATTAATTATAGTTAGTGGAGTAGTTATAGATAATTGAAAAGCAATAAATAAGTGTATGTTAGTGCAAAAAAGTAATTAATGTTGTATTGGTATTATAAAAGGGATAAATAATTAGAGACAAGAAAAAATAGGAAAGAGACATCTATTGTGAGACGGAGGGAGTACTTACTTACATACCCGATCATAATCATATTCATATATCCTTTATCTCATCACTCATATTTAACTACTTCTGTTGTAACCTTTTTCTTACATTAGGGACCTTGCTTTTCAACTTGCTAACTATTGTAAAGCTCTAGGTTCTCAATTTAGTGTCAAGTGTGCTATCGTGAGTTCTAATACTTTTTTCATAAATCATTGGTTAAGCATGAATGAAAGAATGAATTTTATGTCTTCCTCTTCATTATCATATGTTGGTTACATTCATACTAACACAATCTATTTTGCTTGCTATCATTGCCTTTTTCGATAGCTTGTTCAAAGACAAAGGTGAGTCGTTTAATATCACAGGTCATTTGGTTTGCTACGGTTTGGAAAATTTGGAAAGAAATAAATAATAGGCTATTCAAAGACAAAGAATGCTCGGTAATTCAGGTGGTTGATAAGATTAAGTTTCTCGCATTTAAGTGGTTGAATGCAAAATTTGCTACTCTTCCTTTCAATTAGCATGGTTGGTGGCTTAGTCCGTTCACCATGTTGGGCATAGGCTAAGAGTTATTTCTTTTCTTGTTTTTATTTCTTGTACAGGTTCTTCTTGTAAATACTTTTTCGACTTTGTTGTCTTTTTCTTAGTACACATTGTGCTAGGAAAGACTCTTTGATTTGGTAATATATTTCATTTTAGTCTCTTAAAAAAAAATGTAACAGTCTATCACAATAAATCTTTTATAAATGGGAAGTGATAAGAAAATACTATTCAAATATATTCACTTTTGATTTTTTGACCAATTAAAACATATTCACTTTTTCCTTAAAAAAAACATATTCTCTTTTGATTTTTTGACCAATTAAAACATATTCACTTGAATGAAACTTTTCTAACATTACTTCCCTGATCATTATAAATAGGCTATTGCAACAAGGTGTAAATGTCAAACTTTAAAAACAAAATGGCATCTTGCATCAAACCCATCCTTTTAACCTTTCTAGTTATTTGCATTGCTTCAGTCATGGTTGCAGGTAAGAAACTAGATTCATAACTCAACTTTGTTGTGTTTTCAAAGAAAATTTGATTGTAAATATGACAGTGACTTTTGGTATGTATATATTTTTAATTTCAGTTTTAGGAACCATATATTTTATGAACATGTATACAAGATGAATTTGAAGTGGCAAATGATTCTCGAAAATATTATATAGTATTTCTAAAGGAGTTGAAATGATTGTTGCAGGAGATGTCGTATTTCCACCTGGAAAGCATTGCTTTGTTTGGACATATTGTCCAACTGCACCAAAATTATGTGACCATTTTTGTAAAGTATCAGGTGGCTTTTGTCTCAAAGACCAACCTGGAGTTTGTTGTTGCAACTAAATGTTCAAGAGATTTTTGTTTGATAATTCTACTTTCTGAATTTGATTGTAGAAGTATATCTATAAAGACAGTCAATAAGATTTTCAAGAAATAAGTTGAATAATCAATAGTGTAATTTAAATTTAAATTAATATTCATAAGATTTCTTATTATTAACGTAAAAGTTTTATTTTATTATAGTAGGTACGAATTCAATAACAATAATAATAATATTCTCAAAATAAAAATAACAACAACGACGACAAAAATAACATTACAATGTTGACTGATAATAAATTTATCTCGCATGATTAAATGGAATAAAATATTTCCAACTCTTTATGGTCTATTCAACGAGGGACAATGACACAATGGGATATGTTTTGTTTTAGAGTGTCTAAACAAAGAATAAATATAAATATTAATATATAAATATCTTGATTAATTCTTTATAAAAAAATCAAATGATATTATTTAACATTAGAGTTTTGTAGTTTGCAAGGATATTTAACATGTGAAGTTCAAGTGTTGCACAATTTTTTTTTTTAAAAGTAACAATTAAAAAGAAATTTTTTGTTTAATGTTATAAGAAAATCCCACCAAATTAATTTATTTTATATAATAAATAATCTCTTTCATGAATTATAATTTATTTCAGATTTTAATTATGATGGTCTGTAACACCTTACTTGAAAATGGTACAAGTGACAAAGATAATTTTGTATAATTATTAAATAGGGTGAAAATTTGCATGCTTTCCAAAAATTTAATAAAATTAGTGCATGATACATAAATCAACGTTAATAGATTCTACATTGAACTGTTTATGAGTGGTCGAGACATTCTTTTCAGCTTCCAATGTTAATCCATACCTAGAAGCATAAGCCAAAAATAGTGAGTATAAAACTCAATAACATAAAATATAAAACACAATTTAAATGTTTCCAACCATGGCTGGTGTACTAGACATAGAGAAAACCCTCTTATTAATCATATATTTCTTAGGATTACAAGTCCACATAATCATATTACTTTCTTTTAAAACAAAACTCGGTATCCGATCTAAGAATCTCACCATCCATGTGGGGGGCCCCATTTAAAGGCAGGGCTACAGGGAATCAAACATAAGACCTTGGAAAGAGCAAACTCCAAGATCACAAGTCAACCAGTACGCCAACTCCAAATGGGTATCATATTACTTAAACAAGATTCTTATGTAAATGGATAGGTAATTATGTAAATGTCTGAAAATAAACATTTTGTTCTTTTGATTATCTTAAAAAACACATTATTACATAAACCATATTCAGACAACCAAGATCCATAAGTAATTTTAAGCTTATAAGTTTATACGTTTCATTGGTTCCTTTATTGACTCCGCAACTTGTCATGAGTTTGGGTGTAACCAATAGTGAGTTGGCTACTATAGTAAAGTACGCTTAAAAGCGGTAAGTAGCGTCCCACCTACTACTTTACTGTAAGAGATAATTAAGGTATCCTTTATTTTCTAAGGTTACCTTAACTATCCCATAATTGTCTGATCTATCATTCATTCATGTACTACCTAGCTAGGATAATCTTGAGTTTAACTTATTTATTTTGGTTGTTTGAGTCTGAGAGTTTGGTAAACATGCTAATTAAGGATTTTATGTAATAATTGGTTGGACAATTTTCCCTCTCAGTTCTGGAAAGATTTTTTAGCCATTTTTGTCTGCTAAATTCTTTTTGTTTTAGTATTAGAATTTTATGTAAAGATAAGATGTTATCTGAGTACATGTATATGATCCTGCCATTGTTTTAGGTACGATGAAATGGCTGCCAAATATAATATGGACTACATTGCTAGAGGTAATTACATTAGATCTGAATTATTGTGTTTCAATTTATAGATTATTGCTTTTCTGGGAAGTAAAGTAACATTTTATTATGATGTTTATGATTTTTCTTTTTTCGAGGTGCTACTCAGAATTCAATCAGGGTTGCTCATGTGTGTGTAGTGTGTAATTACTTTTATACAAGTTTAGCTGAATCTTGAGTAGTTGTGGTAAAAATAGCTTATCAATTTCCTGCGGATTATTGTTCTCTTCATAATGTTTCCAGCGTCATTTACTGCGGAAATACCTGCGGAATATTTTGCAGGAAACGGGCTTACCATCAGGAAAACTCCTCAGGCACTGACCAAATGATTCCTATGGATTTTTTCATGTTTCCTGCGGATGTACCTTTCCTGCAGATTCTAAAATCCTAATTGAAACAATTACCCACGAAGGTATTACATGAGAACCTAAATCCTTGGCAAAATCCATAGGGAAATCGAGAGTTTCTTGTAGTGTATGTGCAGGATTATGCATGTAGTAAACTTTGACATCTTATCATTCTTTTAATCAAGTAACTCTTGCCATTAATAGTTACTTTGATACATTATACTCGGTGGTGGATTGAGAATAAAATCTCGGATGGGTCAGCAAAATAAAATATAATATATAAATTAAATACGCAAATCATATTGTATACAACAAATTTACTAAAAATATTTTAAAAGTAGACTAATTTGTTCCTTATTTTTTCTTCTTCACGAAATTGATGTTGTAAGTGAGGAAGTCGTTTGATACAAGATGATCATATGGTTCTACCTATGTTAGATTTTTAGGTTCCTTTAGGATAAGATTTTCATTGAGCAACTATGAATTTTGAGTTGAGGCGAGTTGAGAGTATAAGAAGCAAGAAGAATGAAAGAATCATAATCGCATTTTGAGAAAAGCGAAAATGAGCGAAACATCGAAAAAAAGTGACAAATGTAGCATTCACAGCCGGGAAGAAAATCGATTGGGAAGGGATGGCAAAGCTTCTCATCTCCGATGAAGCTCGTCGTGAATTCTAAAATCTTCGGCGCGCTTTCCACGAAGTTAACACTCAACTCGAAACAAAGTTCAGCCAGCAGTTATAGAAAAGGAATTGGCACTGTTTTGTGGATATGTACAAGGAGTATTATAAGAGGATTGAGATCCTTGCTGGTTTAATAAATTATAACTACATTATTTTTTTGTAACTTGGTTCTTCTCTTCTTTTTTTGGTTACACTTGGTTCTTCTCTTCAGTTTAAAAGGTTCTTCACATTTCCATTTCAAAAAAATAAAACAGTGAATTTTGAGTTGTATTATCGCATTTGATGTTTGATTTATAAATATTTGAACTTCCATAAATTATGAGATTGTAAAATATTAGAAGTGATTTTTTGACAATACAATTATTAATAAGGGAGGATTTTTTTTTTTTTGGCAGAAATTTAGTTTGAATATTTCTTCCTTATTAATATAAGAAATGATAGAGATATAAATTCATACAAGAAATAATTAAAGGGAAAAAAATGAAAGATATGAGAGATATATCAAGACAAAAGAAATAAATATATCTGAGCAAGGAGGAAGATGGAGGAACGTCCATGATTATCAATATAAGAAATTATAGTGTCAAACACATAATTTGCCACATTATCAAAACGATTAACTTAAGTCATAACTACTTTAAAAGTCATAATAGATAAGAAGATTTCAAGAGGAGAAAAAGCATTATGAATCGTCATTCTCTTGGTAAATAACATCAGCTTGTCCCGACGCTCTCTTGAACTGAGTAATTTTTGTCATCAACTCGGTTGTGACGTTTACATTAAGCTTCACCATCATCTTTTCTAGCATGGGAGAATACATAAGTAGAAATCTGATAAAATCTAATTCAGATGTGATGTCGGAGATTCCTTTTATGCTCACATGGCGCACTCGGAGGGGCATGGGTGGCTCCAAAAAGACATCTTCCCAACAATAGGAGTCGGGTGTTAAAAGGGCAGTGCGTTTCTCAAGCTCTGCCTACATTCGATTTTTACAAATTCAAAGATCAAAGGAGGGATTATTGTAATGAATGAGAGACATATAGCATATCAAAACTCTAAAGGTAACATTGTATAGATTGATTAAAGACAGAAAATGTGGTACAAGAGTCTCTTATTTATATGACTCTACTGCACTAATAATGAAACTAACTCTATCTAAACTGCAACTGATACAAAACTTCTCTTCACATCTTCAAAATTCCAAGACTCTAGATGCATACTTTAAGCAAAAATAGTTTGCGAATTCTAAAGATTAATAACTTTACATAAAAACAAAAATAAGACGTGCAAGCACAATCACAAATTAGAAAAATCAAGCCGAACAATACGAGTACTTACATTTATTTCTAATTTTCGAAGATTTGGTGAGCTTCTAAGCAAGCAAAGAGCAGCCAAACTTTGCTTCATGTCATTAAACCTTATGCTTATGAAAAGAAAACTTAAATTGATACAAGGTGTCGGAAGCTTTACGGGCACATCACCTGCATCCAAATACTTAAGCACAATAGAAGAATGGCTCTAAATCAGATTGAGGTTCATTTTAAATTTGTAAAGGAGCGGAGTAAATTAAAGAGCATTAAGTAAGTCACTCCTACAAGCAATCAACATTCAGATGTTTGAGTATTTTACCTTTAAAAGCTGGCTACTAATGTCAAGGCTTTGTACGTGTGGTAGATGATCGAAAAATCTTTTCAAATTACTTGAGCATCCACGTAATTGAGTTTGATTTCTTTGAGAGTGAAAAAAGAAACTTACCTCGGTTAATTGGAAAGTGTTGTCAAAGCTAAAATTCACAAAATTACCAAAGATGAGAAATTTTTTCAGATTTGGTGCATTGATATTAAGTTGGGTTAAACAATCAAGATATATCAATTTCAAATCTTCTAGCAGGTGGCAGCCGGATATCAAGTTTTCAAAAGCATCTTGAGCCATTGTAACCTGAAATAATTCAAGACTTTTCAAGTTCTTGAAGCCTTTAAACGTTGTTGGAGGTTGAATACAACAACAGTATAATTTTAAATGATGTAAACTTGGACATGAGAACAAGCACTGGGGTATCTTATAGCGTTCAAACAGGGGTCTCCTATAGTACTTCTCCTCTACAAAGATTTGCAACACAAACTCTTTCATAGACTTTTCTTTTAGATGAAGAATCCACCGCTCAATATCAGCCACAGAGTTCACACCAATGAGATCACAACCGGGGTCGGAGAGCTGGAACTTGTTGATTGATCCAGAATGAAGTCGAAGTACATGATCAACAATTCTCAACAACTTGTTAATGAAAATTGAAGGATCTTTGATAGCTTCAATATTAGAGACACAATTAATATCAAACACAAGATTTGGTAGTGTGTGCCAGTTATTCCTCCATTCACTGGACAAAATACTTGTTCTCACTGCTTCCCTAATTGGCAAGTATGAGAGAATGTGGTCTATTACATGACTAGGTAAGCAACTAATTCTATCCGGCTCCACGCCAATCACTGTTCTGCGAGTAGTCTTTGCTATTTTTCTCCCCTTCAGATAGACATAATTCATATTCAAAACAAGGATCAGAAAACATGCTATGTTAGTGTATTTGTATCTATATATGTATAATGTATACAAAAAATTTCCTCTAAAAAAAAACTGTATACTTGAATTTTAGCTAGGTCCACCGAGAGAGAACCTGGAAACTCAGTGCAACAATCTCAATAAATCTGTAAAAATCTCGATTATCATTTTTAACATCGGAAAGCTTTCATTTTTAAATAAAGATGTGTATAAAAAAAAGGACGTGTAACTTCGGACATTAATTAAGGAAACAAAAGGTAAGTTTTGCATCCTCCTTCAAAAAAAGTTAAGTTTTGCATTGAAGACAATATTTTTTACACTTTTTAATATTTGATTACACGAGTTCTAAAAAATTCTTATTCTACTTGTTTCTTCAACTAGTGCACTAGTTAACATTTTCCTTAAAAAAAATGTCATGAGCTATTAATCTACTAAAGAGAGCAAAAATCCTTCATTTTTCTTTTTTAACAAAAACGACTATTCAAGTATAATAGTGCTTAAACATTCGACCATGCATATAAAAACTTTTTAACTGGGTTCGATGAAAATAGGACCGTACTCCAGATATTTTCCTAACTTAAATGATCAATTTGACCTAATTCATATTACAAGGTTGGTCTTTGTAGAGTGTCATAATTTGGCATGAGCACAATATAATGTTGTGTGATAATATATTACCATTGGCAGTATAATGAAATTCACTGATGGAATGCATATTATATACACAGAATAAGGCTTTGAGAAATTACCATTGTCATGGTACCGATTGAGAAGTTCCAGAAAAAAGAACGTAAGAATAACCTTTCGAAAGTGATTGCTACAACAAACAAAAAACATTAATTTAATTAATTAATCAATTAGAGAAAAAAATAATTTAGTAAGTAAAAAATACTAACCAGTAACCACAGTGAATCCTTCAAAAAAATAAAAAACGTAACCACTGTGAAAGGATGAAAAGACTGAGGATCAGGTAACGAAAGAAAATCCTGTCGAAAGCTTGGTTCCAATGGTTTTAGGGTTTAAATTTTTTTAGACCTAGTTGGTTGGGAATCAAAAGGATTTAATTAAGGATTAAATAAACATCGTCAATGGGTTTAGTTAGGGTTGGGAACAACCCAAAGTCAATAGACCCAGTCTATTATTTATAAATGATAAGGATTAAAAAAAAAATTGGATTAAATATGTTTTTAGTCGTTTAAATATATTAAAATTTTGTTTTAACCCCTCTACACATTTTCTTCTTCGGTTTTTGGTCCTCTAAATATTATATTTTCAATTTTAGTCAAATTTTTTTTTTATTTTACAAAAGTTCACATTTAGTATTTCAAACGACTTTTTTTATAACATATCATCGATAAAACCATAAAATATCATTAGTTTGATAATTTAACTATCTAATCTTTAGTCTTTATTAATTTATTTATAACAAATACTTAAAGGTTCCAATTACACTTTTATTGCTTTGATCTCCAAGGTGCAGTGTTCGCAAAAGTTATTTGATTTTCGTCACATTTCTTTGAATGGTTCTATGTACAAAATTTTGACCAAACTCTTGGCTAATAGGTTAAAATTGGTTACTGGTAGTGTGATTTCTTAATCTCAGTCGGCTTTTGGTAAAGGCGGACAAATTTTGGACGATATTGTTATTGCTAATAAGGTGGTGGATGATGGCAGGAAAAGGAAAAAATAGCTTCTTTTGTTTAAGGTTGATTTTGAGAAGGCTTATGACAATGTTGAAGGTTGTTAGGTTTTTCTTGTAAATGGCGGGGGTGGATTATGGAGTGTGTAAGCTCGGTTACCACGTCGGTTTTGGTTAATGGTAGCCCAACAGTGTCATTATAAATTCATTATTTGTTAGAAAAGTGAGTCTTTAATCTGTATGATTTGTTTTTCCTATCAGATTCAATTTCTGCACCATTAAAGCTCACTTCACTTTTGAATGATTAGTGCTTTGACCATACTTTAAAATTTAAATTCTTTATGACAAGTGAAATATTATATTCTTTTAGAAATTGAGTATTGTTATCCAAGTGGGAGATTGTTGGATTAATTATTTAATTAATCAATTATGGATTGACAATAATAAATTATTATAAGTTAATCTTATAATATAAATTATGGTTTATTGTTTAAGCACTAATTAGTTGATGAATTTGAGTGATTGAGCTATTGTTATTAATTGGACCGTGATGGGTTGGACCATTTAGATAAGCTCAATGAGAGGTCCCTGCCCTCAGCCGTTTAGCTATTTAAATGTCATCTCATCAGACGGTTAATTATTCTGAACATTCTGGTGCTAAACAAAATGAGGGTAGTCATCCCTCTCATCCTTCTGACAGTTATCCTTCATCAACCTAATTCAAAGGTACACAATTTCTTATTCCTTCTTTGTTACTAAATGATATGCTATAATTTGTATCTACTAATTTAGGGCTAAATACTTAAACTTTTATCAGCACCAACCAAATTTCTTCTTTGCTTTTAATTTATGGCGGTCTAATCCTTTGGTTTGAATGAGTTTTATCAACTTGTATTTTCTTTCCATTTTGTTGGCTACTTTATTTAGTTCGACTATATTATGTACTTTTTTCTTATCCCTTCTAGACACATCTTGTGCTTTGAAGGTATGTTGTATATCTATTATGTCTTTGGCCTTTAAAAAAAATAGTTTATCTATAAATAACTTATCGTCTTATCAACATATATCATAAAAAAAGTCATTTGAGATATTAAAAAGTTCATGTTTTTCTCCTCGCATCATTTTAGTGTTATTTGATCATTTTGACTTAGAACTACATCAAATGAATGTGAAAACTCCACTTTTGAATGAAGATCTAGATGAAGAGGTTTACATGGAACATCGAGAATAATTTTCTTCTAGTGGCAAGGAGCATTTGGTATGCAAACTTAAGAAATCTATATATGGACTCAAACAAGCTTTCCGTCAATAGTATTTAAAATTTCACAATGTCATATCTTTTTTTGGATTCATTGAAAACATTATGGATCAATTTATATATCAGAAGGTCAGTGGGACTAAAATTTGTTTCTTTATATAGTATGTGAATGGCATTTTACTTGCTAGAATTGATGAATATTTTTTATACGTGGTAAAACAATTTCTCTGCAAGAGTTTTGATATGAAAGGTGTGGGTCACAATTATTATTTGTGCTTAAAAAGAGTGATCTCTTGCTCCCTACGTACCTGCAGATGTTATGGATGATTCAAAGTTACACACCTTTCAGATACAAAATATCTATTTATTGGTGTATTTTAAATTTATGAATCAGTTTTTGAGATTTGCCAAATGACCAAAACAAAAATAGACCTAACACGGTTATTACTCATACTTTTTGGTTTGTATTTAAAAATATATATATATCAATGACAAAAAGAAAAGTGAACTCGTTGTAGTCATTGGCTTTGGAATTTGCATAGTGACTGAACCAAAATTCGATTTAACACAGTCACACTTCATGTATTTAATAAATTCATATTTCTATTGAAACTTTGTGATAACCAAACGAAAAATATGATTTGGTAGTAGTCATCGGTGGTTTAAATAGGATTTGTATGGTGACCCGACTAAAAGTGGGTACACAATAATCAAAACTAACATGTAAGATTTGGATTTTTATTAAATATTTGTGTAACCAAATCAAAATAAGTTTTTTTTTTGTCAAGAATAAGTTTTTTTTTTTAATAAACACAAGAATTTAGAGTATCATTAAATCCCTTACTCTTGTACCATTACTAACAATGTTTGTCCTCGTGAGTTTACCTTAATTGGTAGGACAATTCATAATATATGCAAGGTCTGGGTTCAAACCCTGACCACCACAATAAAAAAAAACAATGTCTAATTGGTTATATTGGAACTTATGATAGAGCCCTCGTACCAAATTTATTTTCATCTTTTTCTCTTCCCAATATAGTCAACTGTAGTCACCACGATTATAGGATCGATGTCCTTATTGTCGCGGTCAGAGCGTTGGCTCTTCCTTCCTCTTCATTCGATTATATTAGTGATGGTAATGAGAAACGAAGAAACTTCTGAGTGTAGAGCAGGAAGAACATTACTTTCTTAGAGAAAGTTGACGAAGAACTGTTGTGAATTCGATGAAAAAATCACACCAATAACAAACTTGATGTGTGGAGCAAGTGATAGTCAAGCAACCAAAACAAAGTGTATGGAACAATAATAATCACAAACAAAAGTAGAAAACAGCGAGAGAAAGAAAGAGAGAGAACACAAAAGAATTTGTTGACCCACTTCGGTCCAAATTGACCTAGTCTGGGGGAGAGAGCAGCCCTCCGTTTCACTATAATGATGAGTAACCTTACAAAAGAGATATCAATGGGTTGTAAGAATAAGTCTCTCGCCTAATTCTACCCAAAGTCCCAATCTCTTCCCGTAACCAAGAGACTCAATCCTAATAGTGTTTCTCAAGGTGAATCAACCCTCAATCCCTAGTGTTTGATGCCAAGAGACAAACTCTATACAAACCCTAGTTTTGTTGTTGCCTTTCTAAACCCTTGTTTCAGCCCTTTCTATCTCAAGGTTTACTCTGATACAAAGTCTATATTTATAGTAAAAGTAACCCTCATAAAATTGTAACAAATCTGGCCCAAAAATACGTTTATGAAAAATATTGTTACGCAAAATCGGGCCCCGAGTTCCTCCATTCGGGCGCCGATTTTTCACGAACCAAACTGCCCCCAAAGACAGCCAAAATCGGGCCCTAATTTTGCCAATTTGGACCCCGATTTTGCACTTCCAGCAAACATCAATTTTGCACCCCAAACTTTAATTTTGAGTCACTTTCACAACAAGAACGTTTGAAAAATCTCTATATCACCCGACACAAGTAAAACTTTAGAACAAATATGATTGTTTATGAACCATGGTAACATGTCAACAAGAATGTTTGTGTTACTAGCATATTTCACACTTGAAATAAAAAAATTTGAAGACGTAAATTTATTTATTTTTACAAAAAGTGATTATCAATAAAATAGAAAATACAAATGATGGTGGGGACATAATAGAGGGAGGGAGTGTCTTAATTAGTGGACCGACGATGCCATTGGTTTTTCCGTGAGCGGAAATGGCGAGTGTGCCCGACAAAGCAAAAATGAAAATTAATATAATTTTTAAAGTAAAGAGAAAAAAAAAAAAAACATTTTTTC
>Ga0228710_1000255_pt1 | contig 57764 bp, 34 predicted proteins | sample MedpolnodulmetaG_FD_177995 | JGI IMG/M metagenome (GOLD analysis project Ga0228710, IMG submission 177995) | Root nodule microbial communities from Medicago polymorpha collected in Santa Monica, California, United States - pink nodules | ecosystem: Host-associated > Plants > Roots > Nodule... | reverse complement strand
TGTTAGGAACAATTCACATCTTCTAATAAATATATTTTTGTATCACTACCAAAAAAAAAAATATTTTTTTGTATGTGCATCGGTCAATGATCAAACTTTAGACCAAATTAAATACGGAACTCACGCATCAATTACTTGTGTTGGTTCATTTTATAAAATTTATATTTAGTTGTTGTTTCTAACTAGGTCAATCCCGTTCTATCTGAGCTCCACGTCCGTCCTCAATGCATACTAGGCCAAAGATTCGAATGACTGCAACCTTTACATCCCTCAATGGTCGTAAGAGCTGCAAACGACTAAACTCCATGGCTTTATATAGACCACTTTTCACAACGAAGCAAGGTACCTAATCTTTCTTCTAAAAAATATCTTTAACTATTGTTCTCATATCGACTTGAACGTCAAAGTGTTTATAAATACCTTCAACTTGAAGGATTGTTGTTCTGCTCCGACCAACCGTTCTCAATCACATCGGATCTTTAGTTACAAGTGATTTGATTGAAAAATATTCATGTCGTAGATATATTCGTATAAAAGTGACTTGGATACAAAAAGTTTGATTATAAAAATTATATATTGAGTCAAAAATTGATTTTAAGAGACAATATGGTCATTATAAATAATTATAAAGTAATATTTTGATCTATAAATTGATTTAAAATTCATTTTCTTCTTCCTTCCTACACTAACATCATAAATTGTTTAGCATTATAAACGTGCAAATAGAACTCACTTTCAAATATCAATTATCATGTCATGTGTTTGTACAAATATATCTTACATCGAATCTGTAAGTACATAGACATCCAAATATTTTTTCCATGACAGATTAAATAAAGTTATCTACTTTTCTTCAAGGCTGTGAGCTAATTGTTGTTGCTATTGTATGAATCGGAGAAAGTAAGTTCCAAGATACATTATTTACAAAAAAACTCCTCAATCTCTGAAGCATAAGATTATGAAGTGCAGAATGCATTAGGATCCTAAACATCATTCACCGTCCTCCAATGATATCCTCTCAATTGAGACCGTAACTCAACCAATGTTGATTCGACAAAATTGTATTCGTTTATCCGATTTTTATCGAATCAACGCTAATCCTTTCGTGTCGGGACTAAATGTCGACTTAATCGTAGCAACCCTCAGTTATTGTTGCAGTTTTGAGCCATTTTCAAACATCAATCTATTATAGATCACATATGACACTCTCCTTGGTCACAATATGTACTAGTTCTCACAGAACAAATCACTTAAAAAATTCAAATTAGAAGCTACCACTCTATATTTCTTTCAGTCCTCTCTATAATGAATAGCATTGGTTTGATATAGATTGAATTGAAGGATCATTTTAGCAGCATTAACATTGAACATACTGGTATTAACATATTAAGATTCACCATATTTTGGATGGGAATTCCTATGTTTTCACAGATCTATTCAAGGGTCTAAACCAGCATGAATCATGATCCATCCATTTTGGACCAAGAAATTTCCTATCAAGATTCACAGCTAATTAACTACCAAATTCCATCTTTGCCTTTTTTCCAAACAAACAAAAAAACAAATTCCATAACTATTACGTACTAGTTAACACAGATTAGTCATAAAATTTCATGATCATGACCACATTTTATCTAACCACAAAATTTCACACATGAACAAAAATTAACACAAGCATAACAACTAATATCAATACAACTTCACAATTCACAAATGAGTTTGATTCAAGTAACTAGTATGATCATAACAGAAAAAAGAAAAAGAACTCATTGCTCACAGAATCATAACAAGTAACTATCTCTCAATTAACAACATCATTTTCAAAAAACAAGTCATCAGCATAAAATTGAAGAGGTGAATCAGAATCACCCTTGATTCTCTGAAGTCTCATAGCAAGCAGAATACTCCCTTCAAGCCTATTTCCATTTCCATCACTCCTAAGCAGAGGAAACGACCCAACTTTTCTTCGATAAAACTCCATCGGAACCGGAATCTTCACCCTCCCCACCACAACTTTACCACTAGAAGTTCCAGGATCAAGCAAAGAATCAAACCTCTGTACCTCAACATTCAGAAAAACTTCATCATCAAGATTCTCTAACACGATCATATCATCTTGATTCCATTCAGGGTTAACACCTGCAGCAATCTTGGTGGAAGCTTCTTCATCAGGCTTTAACCAATACACAACATTGTAAGCTCTGTTGTTAGCACTTGGGTAATTTGTAGGGTTGTCGATTCCTTCGGCTTTGTAAATCATCACATGCAAAGCAACTTTGAATTCATCTGTGAGGATGGTTTTGCTCTTTTGGTTTGCATTGGTTAAGGATTTTGGTGATGGTGATGGTGCAGAAACACGTGTGATGCTGCATTTGTGGGTTTGTATTTCTGGTTTTCTTTTCTTGATTGGAAGAACAGTCTTGGTCGTCATGGTGGAAACAAAGAAGAAAAATTCACGTGCAAAACTGATCAAGAAAAAGAAGAAACATTGAAGGTTAGGGCACAAGAATTCTGAATAATGTGGGAGATTATAACAACTTGCAAGAAATGAAAATGGAATGGAAGAAGAAAAAAAATGAGTGAAATTTGGATTAAAGATTTGGAAGATACCTGAGAAAATTTGGCGGTTCAGTTGCTTGGTTTTCTAGCTTGACTTTGACTAAGTAGATTCTTCTAACTGATTGGATAACTATCAAGTAGAAAAAATAGGAAGAGACTCAAAATAACTAACTTTTTTTTTTTTTGTTGAACGACTCAAAATAACTAACTAACTACCTCATTAGATTTTTTTTGGACTAAGTGTAATTAAGGAGTTTATTTTCACTTTATTTGGTAAAAAGGCGTAACCGTGTTTATTGCATATAATAAGTTGATTCCTTCGAAAATGAAAAAAAAGAAGAGTAAACTAGTTGATGACAAATAAATTAGTGAATTGAATATGAAATGGTTAAAGTTATTTTTTTGAATTTACTAGTTTTGGTCATGTTAGAAATGTCTCCCACGAGAATTAAGTTCTATATATTTAGATTATAAGGTCAAGATCTTATCACTAAACTATCACATCTAGTGTTAATATTTGATAATTTAACAAGACCTCTTTGGATACATTAACCATTTAAAATGTTTCGGTATGGTTACCTTATTGACTAATAAATTAATGATGTTTATGTGCATAGCTCAATTGGTTATGACATTATCATAACCAATTGAATGAAGGGATTGATGATCGAACCATAAATTCTTCATGTATCTAGTTACAAGACTACTTATAAAATAAAATTAATGATATTTTTTTGAGAGAAAAATAAAATTAATGATGTCAATAAACTATTTGTAAATATACACCTTTCTTACTTATATATACAAAGTCAATGAAGTTGTAAATATAATTTATTTTAGTTCCTAAAATTTGTAAGTAGACAAAAATATTCTCAAAATTGATACATATCAACCATTTTAATTAGACAAAAACATCATCAAGATTGAAAGACGTTATTTCTAACCCCCAAAAAAATAAAAAGATTGCAATAGATTATGTCAATTAGTTGAAAATTGAAATTGAAATGTCGTTTTGATTACTTGTTAGTTGTTTGGTAGAAAAGAGATCAGCAGGAAAGAAATGTAAATTTTTTCTTTTTTCTTTGGTTTGATAGTGAATGTAATTTTTTTTCTTTTTTCTTTGGTTTGAAAAGAAAAGAAAAATGTATACGTACCTATATATTTTTTTAGAGGGTATGTGTACCTATATAATATGTAAAAAGGGAAAATGATTTTGGGTGATTTTTTCACTTCCAATTTTATAATTCATTTTATCTATTATATATACAATTTTACCTTTGTACTTTATTTTTCGGCAACGACCCCTTGTACTTTATTATTTAATCATTAATTAAAAATAAAGTTAAATTTCATTAAATTAAAATAAGAACAATTGCACCACAATAAGAATTTAAATTATTAATTATAAAATAATTAAATGTCAATAAAATATGAACAACACCATTACAATAGCAACAATTTTTATTTTAATTTTATTTATATTTGATAAAAGAGCGATGTTATAGTGCACGACACTATGCATGCACGACAAAGCCATGACACATGTATCAGCCATTGAAACAAACCACACAGAAGAGAGAGAAACAAAAGTGCTGCAATCTAAGGGTCGATATCCTTCGTTGCATGTCATGCTTGGTTGGTCTCATGCCAACAAGCATTTTCCTTGATAAAATTGATATATATCATTTTCAATTTGCAATTGAACATACAAAAACCGCATAGACGGATAATTCAGCGTATTTATAATTGGCGAGCCTGAGTCTAATTAAAGAAAAGTGGATATTGGACTTGACCTAATTCAAGTCAAGCTGAGTTAAGCCAATTAAGGGATCCACGAAGCTCTCCCTCATTTTTGTTTCCTATTTCCATTATGCCCTCTGTCCTTTAAATTGATTTTGAGATGTATCCCATTTCACGTTCTTATGTTGCTTTTAATTGCTTGCTGCATTGTATACTAAATTCTAATATTCCCTTATGACACTAGATATTTCTTCTTGGGACTAAGTTTTGAGTTGTTGTAACTTGTTGCTTATTTTTTTTAACAAACAAAAATGGTATTATGAACAAGTTACCTCAGGTATAAGTTACCCCAGGTAACTTGTTGCTTATTCACTCCTCTTTGATACCTTAAAAAAAACTAGCTCAGTTTTCTCTGTATTTATTTGTCATGAATCATCTTCAGCTTTCAAGATAATTCAAATGGTAGGAATAGAATGGCTTTTTAGAGTTTGTAAAGAGAAAAAAGAAACAATATACTTGGGTGAAATTCATCTGAGTACTACACTTTAAAAATGAATATCATATAATGTACTGAGGCTCGCATAGATTTCACTTAATAAAACGGTGAATGTCAAAAGAAAAAAAAAAGTTAAAAAACAATTGTTCCTATCATTCCTCTTCTATTAAAATATGATGATTTGAAATGCACTTTGATTATTTCAACCGGTAACGCTAATTACCTAGGAGGTAAGCTCATGCTAAAAATCACATGTTAGTTATTCAACCAAAAAAATCACATCTTAGTAGAGTAACTGGTTTGTTTCCATGCACAAAAGATGGGTGTGAGTACGCTTATTATGTCTTGTTTTTTATTTTATTTTATTATTAGTCTAAAGACCAACATATACTCAAATAAATACACATGAGTCATGTACCAGGAAAAAAATACACATGAGTCATGTACCAGAAAAAAAAAATACACACGAGTCCATGTGGACGTAGCAAAGTTAATAAAAACAACGTATTACATGTATACAAATTGAGGTTCAAACCTCTTATTCCCCACTTATTCAACTTAAGAGTTGGATTTCTAGCCAATATACTACTTTGCCAAACAAAAATAAAAAATACACAAGAAAAGGTGAAAATGGATGACCCCCAATTCAACATAGATTCCACATTTTATGTGGAAATTCAACTTGGATTCCATATAAAATGTTATCAATGTCAAATCATTAAACCATGATAACAAAAACAAGCATCTATGTTTCGTTTTTTTTTAGAAAACATTTTTATTTTTATTTTTTAAAATTTGTGCTAATTTTAGTATTTTACTTGCTATCAAACGTATACTAGACTTTTGAAGTGAATAATGTGTGGATTTTTTGGAAATAAAAAATTATCAACATAATTACTTTTATTTTTTAAAGAGTTACATATGTTTTTGATCCCTATAAATATATTAATTTTTCGTTTTAGTTCCCCTAAAAAATTCTTTGATTTTTAGTCCTTTAAAAGATTTCAACTCATGTGTAACTTTCATATTTTTTAATGAATTTTTCTAGAAATATTTAGAATATTATAAGAACCTCTTCCAATTTTATTTTTTTAACAAAACATGACTTAAATATGAATTTTTAAGCGTCAAAAACAAAAAAAAATATATTTAATTCATGTTTTGTTAAAAAATTATAAATTTTTTGGGAGACATTTTTATAATATATTAAACATTCTTGAAAATTTTCATTCAAAAATATTAAGGCTACACATGAACTGACTTAAAAGTTGAAAAAATATTTTAGAGGGACTAAAACAAAAAGTTGATATATTTATAGGGACTAAAAGCATATTTAACCTTTTTTAAATGCATAATCTCTAACTAGTATTTCATGTCTAATCAGGGGCGGATTTACCACCCAGCTAGCCTAGGCACACGCCCGGGCTCAACTCATACTTAGAGGCGGATCTCCTTGGGGACCCATGACATTCAACAAATTTTTGATTATTATATATGATATGGAAGGGGAACCAGGTTTTCTCCGAAATGACTCGGGTTCGAGTCCTGCATCAGCCTAGTTTTTTTAACATTCCTGTGGGGAATTGAACTGGCATCCCACACTACAATCAAAAGGTAACAACCACCAGACTGCTAGTGATTCTTTGTTTTTATATGAAACTGTTTAAGTTATATTACATAATTTTGGCACCCCAACATAATTGTCGTTGCTAAATCTGTCTGTCATTGTCAAATGTCATTGCATGTTTTTCATCTTTACCTATGGACAAAACGTAAGAAATTCTAAGGAGACCATTTTAAAACCATTATGGACTTCTACCTACGATTGCGGCTGTCACTAAAACTTATCATTGTTTTATTTTATTTTTTATATTTTCTATTCTACTATAAATTATAAAAATGAATAATTCATAAAATTACCACTAAAATTAGTTTAATCAATATAATTATATATTATAATCAATATCATTGGAATTTGAAATTGATTACTATAATCAATTTTTAGAATAAATTTTTGAAGTGACTTAACTAGAATAATTCTTCCATAATTTTATTTAGCACACTATTGACAGGTTATGTTTCATCTCTCTTGTTTCAAATTATACTTTTATCGACAAAATGACGAGCCTCTTTTATTTCGATTTATTACTATTTATATATTATGTTATATGTGAATTTGCGGTCAAAATTTTGCCCGGGCTCAATAAAATTTCTGGCTTCGCCACTGTGTCTAATCAATCACAATAGTTCATTTAAAAATTTTCAAATTTTGTTGGTTAAAAAAAATCACATTTTCTTATTAACAAATTAAAATGAACTCATATTTTGAAAAAAATAAAAAAATAGAAATATTTTTGGATAGTAAACGTAGTATAATGTCTCTTTTTGAATAATTAAAGGGGACTAAGTTTGCTGCTAAAACAAATATTCTTTCTATGAATGATTATGAGCCACTAATTCAATTGGTAGCTAAGATTTTGATCCATTTAATTTACCGGATATATTATATGATCCCATTTCCAAATATTGGAAGTATGTATGTCACACGAAACATCGCTTTTTCATCCACCAAACCCAAGTAGCTGTTTTGTTTTTGGTACCACCTCCGTTTCTTTAAGATATTTTAGATTTTTTTTTCAATGTTTAAAGCAGCATTAATTATTTGTTTTGTTAAAGGGGTTAAATATGTTTTTAGTCCCTATAAAATTGGAACATTTTAAGTTTAGTCCTTACTTAATTTTAATAGTTCTTTTAGTCCTTAAAAAAAATTATGCACTCAGTATTAGTCCCTCCTCAATTCAAATTTGTTTAATTTATGCTTATGCTCTTGAGTTTTTGAATAATTTTTTGCAGACGTATTAAGAACATTACTAAAAGTTCCTCTGCAAAAAATTGTTGCAAAATTTGATTTCTACGTCCAAATTTTGTTAATTTTATATTTAACTTTTGCCGTTTTAAAAAATTCATATTTAATTCGTTTTATGTTAAAAAAATTCTAAATTTTAGTTAATGAACCTTTCATAGTGTTCTAAACTTGTCTCAAGAAAATCGTTCAAAAATTTAAGAGTTTAAGGATAATTAAACAAACTTTGTTGTAACAGGGACTAAAATTAAAAATATTTTTTTTTGTAGGGACTAAAAGATCTATTAAAATTAAGTAAGGACTAAACTTAGAAGTTCTCAACTTTATAAGGATCAAAAACATATTTAACCCTTGTTAAAATTACTCATAGCTATTTATTCTCGAGAAAGAAAATGTAAAAAGGTATAATAAACAATTAAATGTATTATAGATAAAAGATAAATAATTATACTTAAAGTAAAAAAAAAAAAGTTTTTCTTTATGCGTAAACAATCTTAAAATAAACAATTGACATAAGAGAAATCGAGAGAGATGATAATTAGTAAGGTATATCTTTAAGCTTAACCAGAGGTTTTAGATTCAAATTTCTAAAAGTGCAGGTTAAATATTTTAAGCCTATTGCGGTTGTACTTGTCGTCTTGAACGTAGAATCATTTATCTCATTTTACATATAAATTATTTAAGACACCTTTATTAAATGTCCATATTCTGAAATACAGTTGGAATTTTGTTGTATATGGACAAAAAAAATCTATATGATAAAAAAACCTAGTTCACAAGGGTTCTGCAGTGAAGATTATGGTCATATGGTGCCCCCTACATATCATGAAGCAGTTATAAATATTGATCGTGATCCTTAATTGGCATAGGAAAGCTCAACCATTATTGTTGTTTTTCTCTCAGCTCTAGGCCACTACAAAACTAAGTCTTTGTCTCTCAACAAAAGATGTTCCTGCATAAAATAGTAGTACAATATATATTGGGCAAAAAAAGAATGGTGGGGATAGCATTCGAATATAGTTTGGACAAAAAGCCTCCTAGATTCAAAAATCTGAATAAAATATGAAGAGGGTGCAAGTTCTGATGTCGTTATCCTATTAAAATTTTGCTACTCAAGAAATAATACTTCTGCACAAAACAATATAATTATTTATGTAAGACAGATAATAGTAGCCCCCCTTCCCCAAAAAATAAATGGACAAGTTGGCCTTCTAGATAAGAAACCTGAATAAAATATGAGAGGAGGATAAGAATACACGTTATGATGCCTTAACTCTTAATCTGATGAAAGGTAAAGTTATTAAGTCTAATATTAATAACATTATTATAGTATGAAATAATGGGTACTTTGTGTCCTAAATGGAGGACCACTTATTCACCACTAGTGAGGTCTTTGTCGCTGTGATATCCTCCGTCTAGCTGTTACAGGTGGGTCACAAGTGGGTTGGAACATAGATACTGTCACATAACTTCACCTCTACTCTTGATCAATCTGGAGTTTTAAGAAGTTTATCTACATGTGTTCATACTTCATAGGGAGTTATGCATCGTGTTGCAAACGAAATTCTATGGTTAAAAAAATTGAAAATTGAATAACTTTCGCTTGGGAACATTGATTAAAATTTGAAAATTGAATAATTTTATATATATTTTGTATGAAATTTGTGTCAATTGTTTAGACAAATTTGAAATTTGTCCCTAATATGTGAAAAAAATGTAATGTCAATTGAGATAAAATAGATTTCGTACGAAAATACTAGTTTTTATAATAGTGTTTAAGCCCAACTGCAACACAAATCAATTCTATTTGGTTGGGTTGGTTTTGGAGAGTGTGGGCTGAGGAAGATGCGAAGAATAAGGGAACTTTAGAAACCCTAGCCAAGGATTCCAGAGTTCTCGACTTAATTCCTGCCTTGGGATTTTATCCACTTTGTCATATATATTGGTGGGATGATGAACCAAGGAAGGACCGAGTCATTCATGATCCTAAATCACTTGACTTAATAGCTTGGTAAACAGTCGATCTAAATCCCTAAAATTCCACCCTATTCGACAATACTAAATCAATGCTATTCGACAATCTGAAATGTTAATAGTAATTTAAAATAGATGCATTATTTTTGCATTATAAAGATGTTTGAATAAAAAGAAATATAACTTATATTACATCGATAAAATTATTATATTATTTATAGATGTTCTTGCCAAGAATTTGGGCTCGGGCTTGGTCGACAGTGTGTCAAACCTTAGGCTCTATGTATTTAATATACTTTTGGGTGGGGTGGGGGGTAGTGACCCCTATATACACGAGAAGTTTAGGGTTTTATGGGTGGTGGCTGGGCAACGTATTCCTAATATTTTGCAAGTTTGCTTGCTCCTAAAACCTCACTTAGGGCCAGTTTCACCTTCTCCCCTAAGTCAATAGGGTACATGGCTCGTATAATGGGTTGCCTAACTCTCTTATTGGATATAGGCCACAATAGAGATATGTTATGAGTCCATAGCTCAGTCTACAACCCCCAAGCACGAAGCCTTAAAGGGTGGAACACTTTAAGAGCTATTGGGCTAAGTTTATAACCCAGTCCACAACTTCCCAAACATGAAACCTGAAAGCGTGAAGTGTCTTAAAAACTATTGGGCTAAGTTCATAACCCAGTCCACAACCTCCCAAATATGAAACCTGAAAGCGTGAAGTGTCTTAAAAGCTATTGGGATAACTTGGGTCGAGTTCATAGCTCATATGGATAGAACTAGGTACATGGGATTATGAGTTGTCGCCACCCCAAGAACCAATAATTTTGACTATTTAGCATGGCGTTTAATAGACACCACATTGTGTAGTGAATTATTTGAGTGTTTATATAGGGAAAATGATATATGCATCGAAGGAAAAATTCACAAATCCATCACGATTAACTCTTATTGGTTATTTACACCCCCTATCTGGTTGTTTTTCCATGAAATCCAAAATTAAATTACAAAAGTAGTTTTGCCAATAACACTTTACGCTCATAAAACAAGGTTCATGAAATTTCAAGAATAAAGGATTCGCTTGATATAACATTGCTCTTTATATAGTTTCTATAAAAAAAAATCCCTCTGTCTCTCTCTCTCGACTTTTTTGTGGATCCGATTTAATAAAGCATATATCAAAATAAATGAATGTTGTCGAAATGCAATAATACAAAGTTATTTATGGAAGCAATTCAACAACCACATTTCATTAAAATTTATTGTTAATACAGAAATTGGCCTTGTGCATCTAAATTTGTCAAAAATATTTTTTCATCTCCCGTTATCTTCTTTCTACAAACAACCATGGATGTGAGCTCAATCTCAATGTAAGATTAAAGACTGAGTTACAAGGTCTTTCATAGTGAAATTATGCTCCTACAATATTGAAAACCGAACCAATAAAGAATTCATCAATTCAGACATTTTTTTAACTGAAAACCGTTCCAAACTGAACCGTTACACCCTTACATGCACTTGTGTACATCATTTACATAAACTCAATTTAAGTACACTATTGTAAACTCATTTTACATGAACACGTGAAGTGAGTTTGGATTGGGTTTAAGTGCACACTTGTTAGGAGCCCAGACAAGAGAACTCAAAACTTTCATTGCTCTAAAGATACCATAGTACTACTCAAATTATTCTTTCTAGTTCTAGAATTAAATTGTTATACAAAGTTAAATTCCCTTAAAAATATCTCATTGCTTAGTTTCATATTCATCGTACACATAAACAATGCAATCAACTTGGAAACCGTACACCAGTATGGCAGTATCACATTACCGATTACCACCTCTCCAATGAATAATCTCAAACCCTCAAATAACAGAAAAGATTACGTGTCACATCACACCACGTAACCAATGAATTCTGTAACAAGTTTTGTCGTTTCCTCTATTCCCTCTCCCTTCAACCCCACTCTCTCTCTCTCTCTCTCAAAACCATAATTCACAACAACAAGATTAAAAAAGATTAGTACACTTACACAAAAAACACTATCATCATCCTCACCTTCTTCTTTCTTTTCTTCCACTTTTTTCTCCTTTATCGTTTCCACCCTTATAATAGTAATTACCTCCTTTCATCTCATCCAATCTTATCTCTTCAATCTCTATATATCAATCTTATTTTCAAAGTTGACTTCGGTCTATAAGTATATCTGTTAACGCTCGTCGTAGTCTCGAGACCCAACTCACCTAAACTGATATAGATCTTTTCAAATTCTCGTTAGATCTATCTATGGCGGAAGAAGATCGGAACGTGAGACTCAACGGCAACCGCATCATCGACGTAGTCTTAGACTGTGTAATCCCTTACATAACCGATCCAAAAGACCGTGACGCAGTTTCACAAGTCTGTCGACGATGGCACGAGCTAGATTCGATGACTCGAAAACACGTCACCATAGCTCTCTGTTACACCACAACACCGTGGCGGCTCCGTCGTAGATTTCCACATCTAGAGTCGTTGAAACTGAAAGGAAAACCGCGAGCAGCGATGTTTAATCTGATTCCTGAAGATTGGGGAGGTCATGTTACGCCATGGATTAACGAAATTTCTCAGTATTTTGATTGTTTAAAGAATCTTCATTTTCGGAGAATGATTGTTCAAGATTCCGATCTTAAAATTCTTGCTGAATCGCGTGGTCATGTTCTTCAGTCTCTTAAGCTTGAGAAGTGTTCTGGATTTTCTACAAAAGGTCTTGGATATATTGGTCGCTTTTGCAGGTATAAAAAGTTGTATTTTAATCATGAAAGTTTTGTTTGGTAGTTCTTTATTACTTTGTTTTGTTTTTTTTGAGATTTCAATGCTTAATTTGAACGCCAAGTGTTCTTATTTGGTTTGGTATTTTTGTAGTTCAATTTTTTATGTTATTGCTCAATAAATCTAGTTGTTTTTGTTTATGGGTGCGTCATGTGACAGATTTGACTATTGGATCATTATGTTTTTGTTACTATATCTCTAATGGGTTTCCAAAATATTTCATGGTTAACCTTGCATTGATTTCGCTTGTTTTTTTTCTTGTTTTAGAAATTTGTCTTTTTCAAATTGATAGAATTTTTTAGTGATTGATCATTTTGGATCATGTTTAAAGAAGATGAAGTGTGTATGCATCTATTGACTAAAACTTTGTGACCAATTTGTTTGGACTTGGTAGTGATTAGCGAGGAACATAATTACAGGACTCATTGTACTTTTCCTTATGACAATAAATAATAATTCTTATTTCCCATGCTTAAAACCTAAAACTTTAACCTTTGAGCATCCTTTTGTCGTGTTTTTTGAATAAAATTTCGCAGGGTAATCGATAGTTTTATGGTAAACAAATTGTTATGTAGTATAATTATTTCAAGTACAATGATCTGAGACATTGTTTCATGTTAAGTTTATGCCAGCAGTTATCAGTTATTATGACTTTAACTGTAAATTTTGGGTTTTGGCAGGAGTTTAAGAGTTTTGCTTTTGGAGGAAAGCACAATTGTTGAGAATGTTGAAAATGATGAAGAAAATGAGAACGAATGGCTAAACGAGCTTGCCATGAATAACACGGTTCTCGAGTCTCTAAATTTTTACTTGACAGATGTTGAAGTCAAAGTTCAGGACCTCGAGCTTTTAGCCAGAAATTGCCCCAACTTGGTGTCGGTTAAGATTACTGATTGTGAAATTTTGGATCTTAGAAACTTTTTCCGCAATGCAACTGCTTTGGAAGAATTCTCTGGTGGCACCTACAATGAGGAACCTGAAAGATACACTGCTCTAATGTTACCGGCAAAGTTATGCCGATTGGGTCTAACATACATTGGAAAGAATGAATTGCCAATAGCGTTTCCGTATGCAGCTGCGCTAAAAAAATTGGATCTCCTCTATGCCATGCTAGACACAGAGGATCACTGTATGTTGATCCAAAAGTGCCCAAATTTGGAAGTCCTTGAGGTAAGTTCCTGAAAACCTTGGCTCATTAAAATTTCAAAATTTAAACATTGATCATTCACATGCGGTCTGTGTGGTTGAGTTTTATTCCTCACAACTGATATACATTAATATATACTCTTAGTCTCTTACTATGAACTGATATCTTCCCTTATGAACAGACGAGAAATGTTATTGGAGATAGAGGATTAGTGGTTCTTGGTCACTGTTGTAAGAAGTTAAAAAGACTTCGGATTGAACGAGGTGATGATGACCAAGGATTGGAGGATGAAGAAGGTACTGTGTCCCACAGAGGATTAATTGCTTTATCACAAGGGTGTACAGAACTTGAATATTTGGCTGTGTATGTGTCCGATATTACAAATGCATCTCTGGAACATATTGGCACACATTTGAAGAAACTTTGCGATTTTCGCCTTGTGTTGCTTGATCATGCAGAGAGAATATCAGATTTGCCGCTTGACAACGGGGTGCGGGCTTTGCTGATGGGGTGTGACAAGCTCATAAGATTTGCGTTATATCTGCGGCGTGGTGGCTTGACTGATGTTGGTCTTGGATACATTGGCCAACACAGTCAAAATGTGAGGTGGATGCTGTTAGGGTATGTGGGGGAAACTGATACAGGGCTTTTGGAGTTCTCAAAGGGCTGTCCTAGTCTTCAGAAGCTTGAAATGAGAGGATGTTCCTTTTTCAGCGAGCATGCGCTTGCTATTGCTGCAACACGATTGACTTCTCTTAGGTACTTGTGGGTTCAAGGGTATGGTGCATCTCCGTCTGGACGTGGTCTTTTGGCAATGGCTCGCCCCTTTTGGAACATTGAGTTAATTCCTTCTAGGCAAGTTGCTGTCAGTAACAATGTCAATGCGGATGAGCCTGAGGTTATTACGCATCCAGCTCATATTCTTGCATACTACTCTCTTGCTGGCCTGAGATCAGATTTTCCAAATTCTGTTGTACCATTGAACCCTGTTGCGTATGTTGATGCCTAGAGTTGTGTATACACCAATTTTTGCTTTTCTTGTTTGTAAGTTCCTGCTGTATTTGTAGTTGAGGGTTCCCATTTTGCTCTGCAACTCCCTAGACAATAATAGTCTTGTAATAAGCCTACATTTTCATTTTGTAGTCCAGAAATGAGTCTACCAGTTATGCAGTTTGTTCCCTTTAAATCGAAGATTCTCAATTTTGTAAATATATTGTAATAACAACTGTTTTTCCTTTACATTCATATTTTTTGAGAGCCTTTGCTTGCACCTGGTTAAAGAAATATTAAATAGGAAGATGTTAGATATGCACATTGTTAGGTCCACTATCTGAGACATTGATTGAATACTTCATTCTTAGCATTTTTATTTTACTGATTTTTTTATTTTATTTTATTTTTATGAAAACTTCATTTTTAGTTCATCCTTATTGCTTAACTTAATTTTGTGTTACCAGTTTGATGGATATATTCTTTTTCTTCAACAAGGAGCTTGTTAAATGGGTTTATGTGCTTTTGGCTATAACTGGCTCAACTTTGTCTCTTGGAGAAAGTTAATGTTTTCAATTTGTTGAAGAGTTCAATCTAAATACTCAAACAGCAACACTTTCCACTATTGACATCATTGATAAGTACAAAACAGAATAGTCTGAATATGTTCTGTACATGTTTGAAATACGTTATTGTGAATCTGAGTAATCCCTGTTTAAGAAAGTAGTCCTTTACATAGCTCCAATGGCTGTGGTTTTCCTTCTTCCTGCCACACTTGTAATGGAAGAAAATGTGGTTGGCATCACATTGGCTCTCGCTAGAGATGATGTCAAGATAATTTGGTATCTGCTATTTAACTATCCTCTTGACTATTTTGTCAACCTGACCAATTTTTTGTCACAACATACCATTGCTCTGACCCTTCAGGTAAGTTTCAGTTACTGAAATTAGTTGTTATCCCTCTTCTGAAACTAGTATTAAGTAAGACTTAGAATAGAGGTCAACAGGTTGGCAATAGGCATAATCTATGATGGTCATTGTAGCATAGTTTGGTTCATATGTAGTTTGATCCTGCCTAAATGAAATAAATTTGTTTGTTGCTGATTCTGTTATCCCTCTTGTTTTTCTATATTTAATTTAACTTTCACTGCAACAAATTTTCTCATCTGTTGGTGGTTGTTAAATCCTCATATCTTTAAATCATAAGATATGTATCACAATATTAGGATGGTCTGTTATTTGTTTACCTGTTATTTTGCTATGTACATCGGTTCAGCCATTTGTTTGTAGTTTTGGAATCTCTTGTTCCCACAAATCTCCTTACTTGAGAATGAAATTCTTGGAAAAAAAATTACCTAGTTTCTCTGGATTTATAAATGTGAAGTATTTGTCGATGCTTGTTCTATTTTCTGTGATTATCAGAGATTACACAAGTAGTTTTTGCAAATTAATTCAGGGAATGCCACTAAACATTCTGCTGGATCTCTAAAGCTAGTGCTAGGCTAGTGTTTCAAACACTACTATTGATAGTTCACAAGCATCATTTCATGAGATTATTGATAGTTTCAAACACTGCTATTGATAGTTTCAAACACTAATTTGGTAGAATTCATGAGATTATGCTTGTAAGAGTCTATTATTCAAGATAGTTGCTACCAATTTAGAGCAGTTTTATAACCAATTTTTGAAGATGACTTATAAACCATAACCAAAATTTGTGTGGTTGAGTTCAGAACTGAGTCAACCAATTTCCTTCGTCTACCATTTAGTTGTGATCGTATTTGATTTTATATGCAGCTATGTGAATCCTTGATCAGGTTTGCAATGAATTACTGCTAACTGAGTCGACCAATTTCCTTTGTCTTCTATTTAGTTGTGATCATATTTGATTTTATCAGCAGCTATATGAATCCTTGAAGGCTCATCATTGACCAATTGAAAAGTTTGTATGGAATATAAATGGGAAGGTTATAAATCAGTAAGTAAAGTTGGTTATTAGTTAGTTTTGCTTGTTAGGCTTGTTACATGGAGGATAGTAGTTTATTGTGTTTATCAACTCTGTTTGTATTCTGGCCCTATCTGTTATAAATAGGACTAAACCCCTCCCAATGGAAGAGAGGTAATCATTTTATGAAATTGTAAACTAGAAAATGCTTATTTAGGGTAGGCTTGTGTGCAAGGTTACCATCTTGTTCATTCCTATCATTTCCATTCAATTGATGATACCAGAAAGAAAGCTTTATTCTATTTCGAATTATTCCTCTGCTTATTCAATTCTGCCCAGTTTTGGGAATTTTCTCTTATACGAAAAGAAAGGATCCTAACACAACATCGTTCATAGCTAAAAAATAACATGTCTAGGAACCAGTAAGTATAATTGATTTCTCTTATGCTATAAAATGCAAATAACATGTTTTTCCAAACAGGGTCTGTTTGAGAGAGCTTATGACATGTCCATAAGCCGATTTCAACTTATTACCTTAAACTCTCTACGATAGCTTGTGAAAATAGCTATGTAAAAATAGTTCGACATTATTTTATCTTTTGTTATATAAATAACTTATAATTAAGCACTTAAATGATAAGCGCTTATTTTAGAAGCACTTAATTAAATTGTTTATCCAAAAACACATATGTTCACTGCTGGCAATCAATGATCAACTTATAATGGCATTTAATATGTTGATGGATCGCATAATTGAGTCAAACACAATTCGGCTTTTGGATGACTTATTCGTGATTATCAAAGAAAATTCATCAAAGACTTCTAGTGTAATCTAGGTAAAATTAATGTTATTTTTGTTGAAATGTGTGCACTCCTTCAAGGTCTCAGGTCTCGCAATATGAAATTATTTCAAGATATTTTTGAAACCGACTCCTTGTTAATGACAACTATTGTCATTAGAAGATCGACCTCTATCTTCTATCTCAAACCTCTCCTCGAAGAGGTTCTCAATCTCCTGAAACTTTTAGATTGAAAAGTCTCGATTTCTTAATACTTCCACGAAATTAATTGTTGTGCAGATTCCTTAGCTCGTCAGTATTATAACACCCCTTTTTTTTGCAGTTTCTTTTATCTTACTTACTAAAGCTTATCCCCCAAAGCTATCCTTAACCCTAATCTTTTCCCCCTAATTTTTCCCTCCACTTTTCTAAGCCATTGGATGTTGATCATTTAAGCGCCATTCATTATGAGCCATTGATCATCTACACTTAATGCTCTTCTCTTTGCTATCACACAACACAACTATGCATTTTCAAAGTTCATCAGCCGTTGATAAAATCTCACTCCTTGAAAGTTGAAACACACGCGTAGGGAAACAAAACAAGTGATGTTATTATCACACCTCTCCATTATTTGTTCAATACCAATGCAAACTCTACAGAGCTCCATGCTTCCCGCTTCTTCTCCCTCTGTCACATTTTGATTAAACAATATCTCCATGCCTTTTCTCCCGCTCTCTCACTTTTCTCTTTTCCCTAATTTCTCTTTCCCTTTTGAAGAATGGCATTTCAACCATATATGATATTAAATATGTCATTCTTTCATTGACAGATCAAAGTGATGATGCTTTTTTTGTGTTCGAAGAGTCTATATGAATGAACCTGTTGAAGTTGCAAACTTACCACATGGAGTTGGACATCTTTAATGTATGTAAGTGTATATGTCGTAAGGTCTTGGATTGTTGATCTGTTAGCGGAAGGATGTTGATCATATTAGATTTGTTATTTCTTAAAACTCTTTCTCTTTTGAATCACTTTCAATATGTTGGTTAGGTGAGTGTATATTTTGAATAACTACATTCACACGATAAGGATTTGTGGACTTAATTCATAGTAAGACTATTGGGTTCCTGTCATGTGAAAGTTGTAGACTGCATCAATACAAGCTACTTCCAAGGCACCATCATTTTCAAGTTTATATCCCAATTGCTTTACCAGAAAGTTTAATTTACTGTTGAAATGCAAAGGTAATGTGCATTCTTTGTTAATGATTGTTAACAAAGAATTAGTAACTTAAAGTTTCTGCTGCTTTCTTAATGCTATTCTCACACCTCAATATTTTGACATTATATCCTTAGTTTGTTAAATTTTGTAATCCATGTACCCCTTTCCTTTTTCATTTCAAGCCATTGCATGTTAACATTTCTTTGCTTTGGTTGGTTTCATACATTGTCTCTCATTAACATTTCCTCTCACTCATTAGTCTTTTATCTTTTTAACCACTTCAATAATTTATTCCTCTAAAATTACCACTTTTTTTTGTTCTCAGTGGATTGTAGCAGCGGTATTTGGGAGCATTTTGGGGAGCTTTATGTGATCTGTCAGCCAGGGGGTTATATCAGAACAAACAGCAGATGATTGAATGAATTATAGAAGGAAGGTTAGGTGACCATGTAGGCTCACCTAAAATGCATTTGAATTGACCTTCCTTCTATAAATTTGCATTTGAATAGGTTATATCTCATATATTTGCTCTTTAATTTACTATATTTCCTTTGCCTTTTTGTATAGGTTATGATTTGGTCCACTAAAATGCATTTGAATTGACATAGCAATAACTTACTAATTTGTACCCAACCCGCTACCATGTAAGGACATCCATGCCGTTTTTCTTTGGGTGCACATTGCTCTTTTGATTACTAAATACATTCATTCAATGTTTTATGATGATATGAGTGGCGCATGACATGTATATTCAACTGATGAGACTTTTCATCGTTCAATTGATATAGAAAGCATTGGAAATTAAGGGTGTTGCCTTCCACAACTTTGCACTGCTATTAGAAATTGAAGCATATTATGAATTTGGTTAAATGTCCAATTATTATGTGATGTCTATTATTTTTAATTTAGTGCTTGCTTTTTCCTTAAAAGTCTCTGTATTGGCCGTGGCAGGGTCTGTAGCTTGAGGGAGTCAGTTACTGGAGTTTTTGGTTTGTAGTAGTGACAGGTTTTGGCTGTTGCTGGTATCCTTGTTGTTTAGGCCTTGAACAGATGGTGTGGCAGCCAAGTTGCTGGCTTTTCTTGGGTGCTGTTGGTGCTGCGTTTGTTGGTTTTCTGGTGTAGCTGTGCAGCTGCTGTTGGGTTTTGGCTGCTTTTTGGTTCACCTTCTGCTGTTTTTCTGTTTTGCGGTTTTGGGTGGTGAAGCAGTGCTATGCGTGCAGCTGTTAGCATGTATAGTATTGCTTCATTATTTGGAGCGTGGGTAGCCCTTTAGGTTGCGGCGTTCCGTCTATATGCGGTGCCGTCTTTGTATTGCTTTCGCTTATCCGCGGTTTAATGCGTCTAGCATTTTTCTGACGTGAATAATATTTGCTATTAAAAAAAAAGGTATTTTAGTGTGTAGTTATATATGATATTTTTTTTTTGTATTATGATCAAACGTGGATCAGCCAAGTATGATGTAAAAAATTACTAAGTATCAAAGGAGATGAAATTCATAGAGCCAGGTTATTCATCTTCTCACATCAATAGCTGATAATCTGGCTTAAAAACTAATACTTATAGAAATGAGATGATCAACAATTAGGAAAAGGAAAATAACTTTGTAAAAAATAAAATTAGGAAACTATATGCTAGCTTTAAATGAAAGATATTTTCTCCTCGCAATAAAACAAAGGAATTCATGCTAGCTTTTAATGTCCTCATCTTTTGATCATCCAACTAATAGAAACTGTTGGATTATATATCCTTTTACTTTGTAATCTTTGCTTACCGGCACATATAGATAATAATGCTCAATTGTTTTTATAAATTGTTTTTAATAGTGTTTTCAAATCAGTGTTGTGATTACAAATAAAACACTTATATGCAAATAGGTTTTGAGAGCCATCAAATGAAAATGAGTCTATAAAGAAGTATTTCGTAAATTGTGATAATAAGGTTGTTTGTAACTCATTCCAAAACTTTTTTAAAAGTTTTGCATACTAATGGTAATACAATTTTTTCATTGATTTATTTAACATCAATGAAAACATATAATGTAACTTATTGATATCTATTATAGCAGATAGGACCCGTGCATCGCACATGTCGGTGATCTAGTTATATATTATTTTGAAGAATGATCATAATCTTATTTCTAGTAGTATGTGTAGATACTTTCTCATATCATTTATGCAGATGATGTAATGACTTTTTTTGTACAGATTCCAAATTCAACTTACTTGTAGTATGATGATATTTCTAACAAAAAATAAACAGCAGTTTTTCTTCTGACACCACCCTTTACGTCACTTTAGACCAAATTCGGCAATTTGGGCCTAACCCACCCGAACTGACCCACAAATCCATATTCAAACCGTTTTATATTCCAAGAAAAATCTACTTCACTTCCAATCACTCACTCTCACTCATCACTACTAACTCCACCGCTCTCTTCCACCCAAACCCTAATCCCCAATTCCCTCAATGGCAAAGAAAAACTCCGCCACCGCCGTCAAAGACGACCCGCCACCGCAAGAAGACAAAGTCGAACAACAACAAGATGAAAACGATGAAGAAACTTCATCAGAAGCAGGTTCTTCATCTGAAGGAGGTGAAGAAGTAGAATCATCCGAAGAAGAAGCTCCAAAAACCACTCCACCTCCAAAAACCAACCCCAAGGACAATTCAGCAGAAGATGATGAAGACGAAGACGAAGACGAAGAAGAAACTGATACTGATGAAGACGAACCACCTCCAAAAACCAAACCAATTGAACAAACCCTAAAATCAAAACCCTCTATAGCACCTGCCAGATCTGGAACCAAACGTCCTGCTGAAAACAACGACACGAAACAATCAAATAAGAAGAAAACAACCGCTTCCTCCGCCGAGGAGAAGAATAAGAAGAAGGAGAAAGAGCCGGAGGAGGATGACAATAACAATAACAAGAAAACGTCGTTTCAGAGAGTTTTCACGGCGGATGATGAGGTTGCAATTCTTCAAGGGCTTGTTGATTTCACTGCCAAATCAGGGAATGATCCGACTAAGCATCTATCCGCCTTTTACCAAATTGTGAAAAAGTCTGTTCATTTTAAAGTTACGCTTGATCAATTGCGCGATAAGGTTCGGAGGTTGAGGCTCAGGTTTGAGAATAAATGTAAGAGTGGGAAGACTCCGACCTTTTCGAAGCCGATAGAGGAGACTATGTTTGAGCTTTCAAAGAAGATCTGGGGTGGTGGTAAAGTTGATGTTAATGAAGGCGAGGAGAATGGGAAAGTTAATGGGAAGGCCGCGAAGAAGGAACCGGCTGTTAAGAAAGCAGCAGCAGCGAGGACAACTAAGAAATTGGTGATGGAGCCTGATTCGCCATTGGTGGTTTCTAAGGAAATTAGGAAGGGTGAAAGTGGTAATGGAAAGGAGGATACTGGTTTGAGTTTGGTATCGAATGAAGCTATTCATTTTGAGCCAGTTATTGATGTGGTGAAGAGGGGAGTGGAGTCGATTGAGGAATCAAAGAGGGGTGAATTGGAGAGATTGACGAATAAGTACAGAATTGCTGAAATGGAGCTGTTTATGCAGAAAACTGAGTTGGCTAAGGAAACAGCTACCAAGATAAGGGATGCATTGAATTCATCATCAAGCCATTAGGTTTGTTGTTTTAGGCGAGGTTGATTTTCTGTGACCATAACTTGTGATTTACCTAAGTGTCTGATTTGTAGTCATTTTGTTGCTATGGTGTAGTGATTTTTTAGTTTATAATTCTGTTGTTTTATTAGAGTTTTTGAAATTGGTACTATGGTTTTAGAATTGATGGATTATCTTATGAACAAACATGCAAATGCACACATTATGATGTTTTGTTGATTATAGTATTGGTATAGTATTCTGGAAATCGGATTATAGAGACAATAACCATTTGTGTTTAATGAAACACGGACACCGATCGTGACACCACCGACATTATCTTATGAACACACATGCAAATGCACACATTGTGAAGTTTTGATGATTGTAGTATCGGTATAGTATTATGGAAATCAGGTTATAAATGCAAAATCCACTCACCGGACACAACTGCATTGTTATTCACGTGGCATCATCGATACTAACTTAAGAAAACAACATAATTGAATATAATGGCACGTGTCCAGTGTTTGTATCAGTGCTATATAGCTTTTGTTTGAACCTTTGTTGCTTGTGCTCTTTCAACTATTATATGATGATCATTAAGGATCAACTATCAAGGGATCTACTGGCTTGAAGGATTCAATTTTTGGTATACTTGTGCAGTTACAACTTACAATTATACAAAGAGTGTCATATGTTGAAGGAATTGAGAACTAGTGTGGGGGTAGATATGCTTGTATGTGCCTCCCTTGTCGTCTGACTCTCAATCCTGGTGTCTTTTAGCTCCTCATGGAGAGAATGCATTGATTAACTATTGTATTTTGATAACCTTGATAAACACCTATACCCTCTTCACCTCATCCACGTTAGAGCTGAGACAAACCTACTGTTATCAAAACAAACCATTTCTAGCCATTCATGCCACCCATTTTATCACTGCATTTTGCAGTTAAAAATATACCTTTGAAACCATCTATGAATTTGACATTGAATCTAAAGCCAGAACCAAACTGGCCATTGCTCTTGGTGGTTATGACTTTTGAAGGGATCTGATACGAGGCAAAGTAGTGATAGAATAGGTGATTTTAGTTTGATAATTGTTAGTTATGATAAGTGAAAAGGGTAATGGAGTTGATTGGGGATTCCAAGAAGGAAAAGGGTAATGGAGTTGAGGGAATATGAAAGAAGTTGCTGAGTTGGATTTGTTTGTGAAGGGCTCAGACCCACAAAATAACAAAAAAGACGCCAGGATTAAGAGTAGTATGATTAATGTAATTTATTATTATTATTTTTTCAAATCAATATAAATTTTGCTTTTAAGTACATGAAGTTAAAGATTTGTTTTTCAATTAATTTTTTTTAAAGTTAAATTGAAATGGATTAAAGAGTCTAGGAACATTTTTTCAGCTCAAGTTGTGCTAATCAAACACTCAATGAAGTTAATCGTATACTAAAACCTGAAACAACTTTTAACAATACAATTGAGATAATTGCTTTTAAAGAGTCTAGGAACATTTTTTCAGCTCAAGTTGTGCTAATCAAAGACTCAATGAAGTTAATCGTATACTAAAACCTGAAACAACTTTTAACAATACAATTGAGATAATTGCTCTTTATGCGGCCAAAATTACTCTCTTGCTCCCTAAAACCCCTTAACGGTAGTTAACTGCTGTTTGCAATGAACATTTTTCAGACAGTTGGGGGGCTTTAGTGTGCGAGAGCAATTATCTACAATTGAAATCACACACACCACTAATAACCTATAATCTAATGACCACTTTACACAATCCTTGCTTCCATCAAGTTGGAGTCACACACCAGACCGTTAACAACCAGCAACTTTACTTCAGACCAACCCAACCTTCCCATACTTGAACCTCCACTCCACCAGCAAGTACACAACTGACTCACCTTAGTGCTTCACATCCCTAACATAGCACCCTTGACCATGAGCACCACATTAGCCACAAACAAACAGCAACTGGAGCGACTAATGAGCAGAGAACATCAACCGCATTCATACACACACCAACCACATATTGACAAAGTGCTAGCTCCCGTAGATTTTAATATAGGCTCAAACGTGACAATGACAGAACTAGTCTGCATATATGGGAATACACCACCACTTTACGAAGGATGTATGTCTTGAATTTGAAGCCTCATATCCAACACTCTTTGTTGACTTGTTTATAGCATACTACTCGGCACTCATTTATAAGCAAAAATTGTATACTCACACTTTTTATGTATTAATTTATATAGTTGTAGTTTGTTATTAACTGTATGAATTTCTATTGTGCTAATCATATTTGTGTATTGGTACGTGTTTTGTATTGCATGTTGTTGTGTCTATTTTGTAATGTGTTTGCCGCAAGTGTTTTGATATTATAAATGTACTATTAGTCGTTTGATGCATGATTGAATGACCGGTGCCAAGTTTAACACGTGATATGATGTAGTATGAAATTGATATTAATTAAGTATTTAAACTAATATTATGTTATTAATCACTAATATTATTATGTTATTAACCATTTATGTAACACATAATCTATTTTAGTTGGTTTGGTGGCGTTAGCTTAAAACTTTGGAGTGTGCTCATCCTCAAAGTTTTAGATTCAATTCATTAATTTGGATGGACTAATTTAATTTCTTAAAAAACAACCCCACTTATTTAACACATATTTATCAACCATTTAGAGTACTTCATTAATCACTATACTCCATTAATCACTAAAATGACATTAGCCATTTATTTACTTAACGATTTTTTTAAGACCATTTACTTAACGGTTATGATATAAAATGTAATACTAGTGATTTTATAACTATTAAATTAAATAAGTGATTAATATCATTCATTTTTTAGTGGTTAATGAAATAATTTAAATGGTTAATAAGATATAGGTTAAAAAAGCATTTTGAATTCCTTAACAAAAAACATTGCGTTTTGAATCGTTGATTAAATTATGTGACTTTTATGAATTTCAATAATAGTATTTTATTTCCCTTCAAAAAAATATTTTAGTTAGTATTTAACGTCCCTCCTAATGTTTTGGGCAACAAATAGTTTTTTTTTAGGTTTTCTCTCAAACCGTGAATTGTTGGAATTCTATCACAACTTTTATTGGTTCGGATAGCTAGATTTATGTCTCTCCATGTTTTTTTCTTCTTCTTATTTAATAATAATCATAATGGTAGTTTTGATCCCCTTTTTATATTATTTCGTGGAATTGGTCTTCCTATTTTAAAATTTAACAGCTTTGGTTGCTTCATTAAATATTTAATGTAAAATATGACAATTACATGTTTTAAATGAACTTTTAACATTTAATTACAATTTGTAAAAAAAAAAACATTTAATTACAATTTTGGTCACCCAATTTTATTCTCTCGTGAAATTGGTTTCCCTATTTTAAAATCATTTAATGATCCCTCCATTAGATTTTTGTTCTTAAAAGTGGTGATTTGACATATTCTAAATGACGTGGCATACAACATGATGTGTGCTAATTAATATTCATGAAATTACAACAAAAAAAAAATTAAAAACTTTAGTTTTCCCCATTTTTAAGTACAAAAATCGGTTAGATTAGAGGTACCAATCCTTAGTGATTTTAAGATTTTAAAATAAGGGACCAATTTCGTGAATGAGTGAAAATATAAGGGGACCAAAACTATAATCAAACTAAGTTTTAAAGCAAATTTTCTTATAATTCATTGATGTTGATGTTTTCTCATCATCATATCATATACCACAACATTTAAAATACATCACAACTACATAAGATGCTAAAGCAATGGATTGACTTTAGTGATTAGTTTGACAATTCACAACTGCATAAGATGCTAAACCAATGGATTCACGTTCTTCTCAGGATGTTAAATCTACATAGAACACCTCGTTTTTTTTTTCCTTCAGGATGTTAAACAATTTAAAATAAGAGTGAATATCAAATACATAGGAAGACATATGCAATACAGAATGATGGATATGCAATGTAAGAATGATGCAGATGGAATGCTAGAATATAAACAAACATAATCTAAATAAAAAGTATTGTTCACAATGCACATTTTTAAGTAAACACTATTGTTCACACAACACTTGTTCTCCCTTTGTCTTATAAAAGTAAATGGGACAAATAATTAAGAAAAATGACACAAAAAAAGAGCTAAAGAGTACTAGGTATAAATAAGACTTGACAAGTAAACAAGACAAATACCAATAAAGATACTAAGGACAAAGAAAAAAATGTAAATACAAAAGGTGCATAAGAAAAATAGACAATGAAGATATAGACTAAAATTAATCTTAAATGCACACACATAGAAAACCTAAAGCTGAGGGTAAGAATTAAAACACAATCTAGACGCAGGGAATTAAAAAAAAAATGTAGAAATTAATGAAATAAGAGAAATAACATAATGTAAGATACAATCGCATAATTAAGAAAAAAATTGATTAGAACATAATGTAAGATACAATCGCATAATTTAGAAAAAAAAAAATTGATTAGGGTAAACACTAAGGATAAACAGACACAAACATAAACGAGAAAATATGAAATGGTTGTTCTATATATTTTGTTTGTAAGTACGATATAATTTATATATATGCATGGATTATTTTTGGGCATAATGTTGTATTAATTATGGCGCACGTTTGCATTTGAAGCTATCATTTGCAGCACCTAACAAAATACAGGCACTACTGTATATCACGAAAAATTCATCATTGAAGATGAATAAGTGAGGTGTTTGAAGTTCGAACCCGACTCTTGCGTATAATAATGCATTCTCTTTGCCAACTGAATTATATTCATAGAACCGCGACAATAACTTTCACTATACACACAACAATATCCATAAAATACATTAAAATAAAAAGTAAAGGCCAAAATCAAGGTTACAATCATGTTACGGTGAACAAATGTTATATTAAATAAATTACTAGGAAAACCCTGAGATATAAAACCTTGATGAAGGAATAAAGAGTGGAGTGTATAATTAAAATAAAACAAAGCTAGCTAACCTATTGTCTAAAACAAAACTCAAACTGTTTCATCTTCACTTAGATCATGTCGTTTGGTAAATTAAAGATACATATCAAGTGGAAGCAACAACTTCATGATCTTGATCACATTCTTGGTTGAAAGTTGTGACTGAGAGTGATCCATTGTTATTGTTGTCGTCTTCAATCACTTGGTCACCAAATAACCACGCATATGAGACATCACTTCCAAGAAGATCAAGAGTAGTTATATCATGGATGCTAGCCCTAAGTTTCCTTTTGATATTTTTGCGATCATCATCAAGTCTTTGCTTTTGCCTTTTTTCGTACTTTTGAGCATGGCTTGCTACTTGGGATGGAGTCTTTGTTTTTACATAGTCCTTAGAGATTTCTTTCCACTTTCCGTCTTTGCCATCTAGAAGTCCCTTCAAGAAACGCCTGCAAATAAAAAATCCATGTCAAACACATGTGTGCGTGAGTGCGTGCGTGTGTGTATATAAAGAGAGATATAATTCAAACTACGTAAACAATAAACAATGAAAAAAGACTCACATGTGTTCATCACGTGACCAATGAACCACTTTCTTGAATGATTTCTTTTTGGCCTCTACCATATTCGTAGTTCTATTGTTATTATTATCAGTTGCATGAGGAGAGAAGTTCAAAGAATCAACTTGGTCATATCCAAAAAGTGAAACGCTCGTTGATGCAATATTATTTTCTAGCACCACTTCATCGATGGTGTTCTGATTGATTTGATCAACACTAGATAACATAGTTTCCTTCATCAACCAATAATCATCTTCTTGGAAATTATTCATCATGCTATGAAGACTGTAACCTAGAATATTCTCTACCATTCTACTACTTTCTTCGATGCTGTCATATATGCAGCCATAACTATTATTTGAGTTTGATGAGTTCAAACAAGAATTCATCGATTCCATTGTTAATGCTGAGTGCCGATTGATGATGTATGCGATATGGTGATAAGAGAGGTTCTTGATTGAGAGAGAATGAGGTTGGGTTGGGATCAATTGAATAGAGTGAGGTGAGGTGAAGTGAGGTTTGGATTTATTAATCAAACTCAAAGAGCATAAGTTTGTTAGTTGTTACTTAGTTCCCAAATACTTGGCAAATTTAGTATCTTCTACACATAAAATATTGTGTGTAATACTGCCAACTAATCTTTTTTTAAGGAATACTACCAACTAATCGGCATACTTAAATGGTACAATATTTTGTTTTATGATAAGTAGTTTAAGTTGTTTTTTTCGTGAAACTACTTTTAACAACTTCTTGATTAAGTTGTTTTATGATAGAATATTAACAAAATTGAATATTTTTTTTAAAAATAATTATATTTTTTTTATAAAAACTATGACTAACAGACTCTAAAAAAAACAGAACGAAGGAACGGTAAAATATAATCTTAATAAATCCTAATATAATTTACCATTGCTCCTTCAAAAGCTATGACTAACAAACTCTCAAGATGACTCATGATGCACCAATTAAAATATAATACTCTTATAATCATATTTTTATAATGAAATTTTTATAATAATTATTTTGTAACAGATTGAGATACAATTTGCATTATATTTTCCCCTTCATTTGAAAATTGAAAACAAGAATAAAAGCTTTAAAGTTTGTTATATATAAACGGAAGAAACATATGACAAGCAGCGCCTGTAGCTCAGTGGATAGAGCGTCTGTTTCCTAAGCAGAAGGTCGTAGGTTCGACCCCTACCTGGCGCGTTTTTTGCATCCTAAATATCAGTTTTTATCTTTTTTATTTTTTCATAACTAATAGGAAACAAACAGTACCAGAATATGCGTAAAGTTTGTTTGTTTGTTTTTTTAGAACTGACAATAGCAATGTTTTTTTTTTGGTTACAAATAGCAATTAAATATACCTCAAAAAGATAAAAACAATTAGAAATTTATGGTTATCTTTCATAAAAAAAAATAAAAAATTTACGGTTATCTTTCATAAAAAAAAATAAAAAATTTACGGTTTGTAACCTGTATATTGAATTTGATTTAATTTTTAAACTATGACACACAGAAAAACAACAACTTTATGGTATTAATTTTTCTCAAGAACCTCAAGAAAAAACTTTATGGTATTATTTCAATTTTTTTTGATAATTTCATAATTCCCGTTATTGAAACTCATATAAATGTAGAAATAGTAAAAGGAATACCCAACAAATAAATGTAGAAAGTTAAGCCCTTAAAAAGCATTATATTGGAAGAAAAAAACTCCACTCATAGCTCACACATCATGCCTAAATGAAATTCATTTGTCAAAATTCTAATTTTTACGTATCTCATTTGATTCATGTTAAATCCATAAAATGTGTCTTTTTAGGGACTAGAGTGTGTTGCTAGCATTCATATCGAACTCATGACACTTCATCTAAAAAAAAGTGAATTCTACCCATTAAACTATTTGACAATTTTTTTTAACGTGTCTTTAGACTAAAAAAAAATTGTTACAAATGAATTCAAAATATACGAGTCTTATGATCTATTTTAAAAGATAAGCGAATTAACACTTGTCTTAACTCATATTTTTATGATCTTGTGACAAATACTTTTTTTTTTGACAAATTATGACAAATACTTTAAGTGTGTATCGATTGCATTGTTGGTCAATATATTATTATATGTGCAAGTCATGTTATGTGATTAATAGAAAACTTATTCATATTGATCAATGAAATATTTTTTGGTGTTCCCTCAAAAGAAGAACATTTTTTTGGAGTTAGTCTCTTAATTATGTTTTATGATAAACATAACGTTTTGAACAATAAAAATGATTGTTAAAAAAAATGACAAATACTCATGATTTTGATAATTGAATATATGTAATATCTTGTTTTTATATAAGCATAACTTTTTGTAAACTTTTCATGAAAAATATTTCTACAAGTCTTTTTTCATTTGCACTTGTCTCCCTACAAAATTTTGGATGAATCTATATTGGTTTGTTTATCTTGATTAGCCCTATACTATGCTTGATGCCTAAGTATAATTTTTAAACTTTGTTTTTCAAAAATTGCGATTTTGATATGGCTTATGTAAAAGATCTTTCTTCAACATGATTTAAATGAATATCCTATTGTATGATTTATTATTGAAGGATTTCAACAAGAGGATATACCATTGAAATTCATGAGAATATTTTTGTATTAATTATCCATAATATTCAAAAAAATTGGTCTAAGAAGAATAAGACTTGCATTTTTTTTTATTTGACTTATTCTTGGCATGAAAGTGTTGTGTTGAATATTGAGAAACGACCATCTTGTCGTACTTGCATGTTAAGAAGTATTAAATTGAAATGCAAGCATCATGAGGCATATTACTACATAATTAGTGCATTATGATTCATCTTATCGCACTTGCACTTGAGTATTGATGCATTTATAGTATTATAAGTATATGTGTGACATATATTATTCTTCTTATGAGATAACTACTCGAGTTTGCGAGCCAATTTCTCTAAACAAAACAAGTTTACTTAAGCTCTCGATTTTGACAATCTTGATCTAAATCGAATCATGAATTTAAAAAAAGTTCTTGTATCCGTTTATCTCTAATGCATCACACCTGTTTACACATGGCCAAACTCAACCTGTGTAAATTCCTAATTGCTTAATGGAAGGAAGCCTTCATGTCTAGATGCTTAGATTTTGGCCATTTGAACATAAATTATATTTAGTTCTAGTCATAAATAGGGTATCTATGACTATATTGTACACAATTATCTCAAAAATAACATATATATCTTTTGCACAAAGCAGATAAACTTTCAAAATGAAATGTAGGTTAAGTGCTTAAGCACTTGCTCCAACAGGTACACCACCCTTGAGCCTTGATGAACCATACAATGTTTCTTCAAACCTAATGACCTCATTCTTTGATCCATAAGCAACTTGAGTTCTATCATCAATGTTTTCAATGACCTTGTCTAGCACAGATTTATGGCCATCACTGCTGTAACCTCCAGCATTTTCAATCAATAGTCCTAATGGAGCTACCTCAAACAACAGTCTCAACTTGGCTTTGGCAGTTGGTGATGTCACATTTGTAAATATTCCTTTTTCTTTTACAATAATCTGCATATACAAAGATAGATAACCATATTTCATAAAATATTCATCTACAACATGGATACATAAATGAGTTCAATTAATATAATGTCATGTATGAATGTGTTGAGAAAAGAACCTGGTTAACATCCGGCACCATTCCTCCAGTGTATCTCAATGTGTATTTTTCTCTAACATAGTAATCGACCAACTAATCGATGAAAAACGAAGAAGTTAGTATCCATTGATAAATGTTAATAATACAAACAACAATGTATTTTTCTCGTATAAGATAAATATAGACCTTAGCATAATCAGCGTTGTCGAATGTGGCTCTCAAATTTCCAGGGGAGAATAGTTTTCCTTCACCAATTTCATGAGTCTCTTTGACATGCTGCCATTTTCCTGAAATATGAATTGATAATTTTCTCATATGATAAATCTTGGATAATACTTGTCTATGATAAGTTTCTCTCTAAATTGAGCAAGTAAAAGTCTCTATTCTTCAAATACTAAAGTGCTGATTTCCTCAAACATTTTTTTGGTCTAGAGAGTCATTGCGAACTTTAACGCTAAAATGAACATATCATAAAGTGCAATAGCTACCTTATAAGAATCTCATAAATCTTATGAAATCAATGTTACCTTCATCAAGAAGTAAAAATTCATGAGTGCCGGGGAAGTCCTTAAGTGCAAGTACATAAGTGGTTCTAGGACCTAAAACTCCCATAGCTGCAGCAACTTGATCTCTTCCTGTTACTCCAATCAACTTATCACCAGGCCATACACCAAAGATGGTGCCTACTGTGAAATTTGTGTCTACTATGCTTGAACCATCAAGAGGGTCAAATGCAACACTAAATCCACCTGTTAGTAGAATACATTATGAGAAATGCATAGCCTAAAAAATGATATATTTGTATAAAACATTAATAATACTTTTGGTGACAGTTTGATATCATTATGGCATACCATCAACTGGACCTCCCATGTCTTGAAGCTCAGGAATTTCTTCTGAGCAAGCATACTTGCAGAAGTGAGAGTGTTTCAAGGCCTGTGCATAGAAATTTGGATACTTTAGCTTCATTCCACATTGGAAAGAAGATGACATTTTATAACTATTATTATGAAAGTAAGAAAGAAAGTAAAAAAGGTTAAGAGCTGAGTTCAATACAAGATCAAAGTTCATATCATTAATCCTCAGCATAACAAAACATGTTTCCTTTCATAAATTATCTTAATTGTTTCTATAGATGAACTTTAGGAATTGAGAAAATAAAATTTAACAAGGAAGTGGTTATGTACATTAGATTCTAATGTCATTGACAGCATTGACAACAAAACTAGTTGTACTAACAAAGTCTGATACAGTTAACAGATAATTTAGTCCTTTAAGCGTGGTATCCCGAAGTCGATTTTAGGTGTGGAAAAGTTCTTGTAGGAATCTCATTGGTTCATGTATCATTTTTCAGTTATATCACAATTTTACATCAAAATCCGGCATAAAAGCCACATATTCATGTTATGGATCCCCTGTGTATGAATTGGGCCAAGACCAATCTATGTGCAATAATTGGATTGAACAAAGCATTCATAAATATGATATTGTCTAACCTCAAAAAGAAGGTTGTTAGCCAGCATATCCACTGCAAGCTGCTCATCCCCAAAAGAGTTAACACATTGTGTTCCACCACAAGAAGCTGTCTTCACTTTGAAAGAAATTGTTCTCAATGCTTCTCCCATGCACACCATCAATCTAATCAGTCCCTTATCCGGTGTCGCCTTTGACAAGAATTCTTCCTACAATATACAAACATCAACATAAAGTCAAATTGTTTTCATAAGCTAATGGACATGTCATAAGTTGTTTACATAAGCTCGCAGAAATTGTCACGACTTGCGAGTGCTTATGTTAGTAGATAAGTTCAAAACACATAGACCACACATGTAAGTAACTCACCAAACTGTCGCCAATTTCACATTTGGTTATGACTGAAGTACTCTTTGCCCTTGAAAACTTCAGTGTTGATTTTGATGACACTCTAAGAGATTCTCCAAATAGAGAGCTTGATTTCAAATTCTGCCTCATTACAAAAACATGTTAGTATACTTCTTCAATTAAATGAAAGCATAAATATCACACGTGAAAGAAGTTACATAAAGATAGAATAAAGTGCATAACATAACTTTCCAATTAATAATTAATCATTGAAATAAAAAATTCTTAAGATTGTTCCATTCTTCATACCCTGAAGGCAGAAGAGGGAGTGATGGAGGGTAGGGAGTGTTTGGCAGAAACACTACGAAGAAAAGCACCACTTGAGTAACATGCTATACTAGTTTCCATGGCTGCAAAAAAAAATTATGTTGAAATATTTTGATGAGGATTTTGTTTTGTTATTGCATTGAAAAAAGGAGAGTGGGAATGAGATATAGCAATTATAGATATGTGGCTAATTATGCATGTAGTGACATGTGGCATGTGATGAGTAGATAGGCTAATGAAACTGCATTTTGAGGTATGAAATATTTGGCATCACAAGTATTTATGTGGTTGTGCTATGGTCTTGTATAGGAAGAGATATGGTGGGGGGATGCTATCACCAATATTTGCTAGTTTGTGACTATTGTTTTAAGTATCAAGTGTTTTGTATTAAAGTTTCACTTGTTAGAGGCACTTAGGGCTTGGAGAGGAGTGTGTAATCAAATGTAATTTGGATTTTGGAAGTCAAAAGCAAAGCTAAAAATTCTCACTAAACTTTTTTAAACCAAGGATACTGTTTTTCATTTGGCTATAATTAAAGAGAGGGACATTCATTTTAATTAGAAAAATTAGAACTCACATCCCACGGGATAGGTGTGGCTAAATTGCTTAGCAAATTATACCTTTTGCATTTTTTTTTAAAATAAAAATAAAATGGATACAATTTTGATTTAGCTTTGTCATACTTCTAGCCTTTAGTGGGATTAAACTTGTAGCTAGTTGGCCAATTTTTGTACTTTTCTTTTCTTTTGGTGGTATGGAAGTTACGGATTGTTAAGGGATTGGTAGCTCAATTTTGGTCCTAAAGACTTGGTGTTTACAGCGATACTTACATGTTATCCATCAATAATATCCTCGTATGAGTAACGAAATTTGAACTCAAGTCTTTATTCGATATGAGATGAATCCTTACCAAATAAATTAAATTATCTTTGATTGTTTTTTCTTTATTTTCTTTTACCTTAGAACTTGTGTATTTGAATGTGTTAGTTGAAAATTCTAAGGAAATTAGAATTCTAGACAATTCAAATACTTCAATCAAATTTTCTTCATTTTCAATTGTGTTTGGATAAAGTAAAAAATTTATTCATTCTTAAACGTTGTTAGTATGTTTTTGTGAAATTTCAAAAAATTGAGGAACCGGTTTCAAAATATGAAAATAAGGACCACTTTGCAAAATTTGAAAAATATAGGAACCAATTTGTCATATGTGAAAATTTATAGGGACCAATTTACAAATTACAAAAATTATGAGGGAATTTCCCATTCCCACTACTTTCATAAAAACTACACCCCTCCAATTATGCTTTCGGATGACAAAATACCATTTTGCTTGAGTTGGGAAGGACAAATCCAGAAAAAATTGTATTTTCCATCTTATGGGGTAAATCTAAACGAGGGTGGTTTTTATGAACTATGGGGTGGGAACCTCTACGAATTGATCTGATGGTGGAAACTTGAGATGTTGAAGCGTGATGCTCTTTATATCTTAGGTTTGAATCCTTCATGTGCTAACAAATTTTATATTGAACTTGTTCTTACATAACTTTATTGGACCATCACCAATAGACGCTGAAAATGATTCTCCAGATTAGGACGTCCTTAACTCAGATACTGAGTTTTAACAAACAAATATTACAGGGAGGGATAAAGGAATTCCTCTTAATAAATATCATGGGCTAAGAAATCTAATCCAAACACGAAGCGGTGATTACCTTAAAAAAATGAAACTGGTCCATAAAACTTCATATATAGAAAGAAAGAAAAAAGGTTAAATATGATTTGGTCTTTATAAATATACGAACTTTTTATTTCAGTTTTTCTAAAAAAATTGTTACATATTTAGTCACCCAAAAGTTTTTCATCACCATATTTAATCCATACTTTTCAGTCAACTCATGTCTAGACTTATATTTTTTTAATGAATTTTTTCTATGACAATCTCTCTAAAACAAATTTGATGATTTTTTTTATGACAATCTCTCTAAAATTTAGAATTTTTTAACATGAAATAAAAAATATGAATTTTTTTTAAAAGACAAAAGTTCAAAATAAAAGTAACAAAAATCTGCACGCAGAAATAAAATTTTGAGATAATTTTTTGCGGATGAACTTTTCGTAATGTTCTTAACACTTGTGCAAAATTTTGTTCAAAATCTTAAAAGTTTAAGCATAATTAAACAAATTTAGATTTACTAGGGACTAAAACTGAATGCATAATTTTTTTATATGGACTAAAAACACTATTAAAATTAAGTAAGGACTAAACTTAAAAGATCCCAATTTTATAGGGACCAAAAACATATGACGCCATGTACCACATGGTAGCCATGTCACTTGAAATGTCCATGTGGCATGTCTGGGTCAGCATTCTGTTAGCCTAGTCAGCACAGTTTGACGACAAGGACCAAACTTACAAACGGAAAAAAAACATTGGGGATGAAAAATTTAATAAAATTTAAATAGGGACCAATGTTGGAAGCTCGCTTATTTGCAGGGACCTTAAACATAATTAACCCTAATTTTTTTTCTATATGTTATTTTTATTTACAAGGAGATTTATTTTGTTGGTTTAAATATGTTTTTTGATCCCTATAAATATATCAATTTTTTTTTGTTTTAGTCCCTTTAAAAAATTTCTTCGACTTTTAATCCCTCAAAAGTTTTCTGTCACTATTTTTGATCCATATTTTTAAGTCAATTCATGTGTAGCTTTCATATTTTTGAATGAAATTTTGCAGAAATATGTAGAACATCATAATAATATCTCTAAATAAATTGGATTTTTTTAACAAAACATAAATTAAATATAAATTTTTATATTTTTGACGCTTAAAAATTCGTTTTTAAATCATGTTTTGTTAATAAATTATTATTTTATTCAAGAGTGATTATTATGATATTCTACACATTTCTGCAAAATTTCATTCAAAAATATGAAGGTTGACTTAAAAGTAGAGATAAAAAATGGTGACAGAAAACTTTTGGGGAATTAAAAGTCGGAAAAAAGAATTTTGATGGACTAAAACAAAAAAATTGATATATTTATAGGGACTAAAAACATATTTAACCAAATGGTGAAGTTAGGGACAAATGAATATGAGCCATAAAAAGAAACACAAAAGGCAATTAAATTACTTCATAGTATTCCTCTATTTGGTCTATGTCCCCATATTTATATTTTTTTCTCATTTTTTATGAATAATTTTTAGCTTAAAGATATTGCTTCAATGTAGTCTTTGTTATATTGTTTGGGAATAGTTAAGGAAAAGTGTTGGTGAAGCATGTAAATTTTTTTGTAAGAATATTTAAAAACAAATCTAGACCAAAACTATTGATCTATATCCGTGAAGATTTGTAGCAAAAGTATTGATTTGGAGGGTAAGCTCTTAATTGTGAGGTACTAATAAAATTGACGTTCAATTGTCCTGTAAGTTCAGTTTTTGGTAGTTGCATGAATATTTAATGTGCTTGGAGTAGATTATAACTCATAATATTCATTTCTTTATATTCAAAATGTGTAATTTTCAAGTTTCAATATTATAAATTATATAACCAAAAATATTGAGCTGAAAATCTCACAAAATCATATTGAAAAGATAAAAAAAAATTATTACAGCTACTCCTTATAAAGCACTTTAAAACTTAACTAACTAACCAACTGACTAATTATCAACAAACTCTAACCACATAACTGAATTATTACTCTTCATAAAAATAGTTTTACATTTTAGTAGCTTTTTACTTTTCAAAAATCTTCTCATCCTTTTGAGATGTCACAACAATGTCTATGACTATATGTTTTATATGCTGACCTCAAAAAATTTGACATTTGACAAAATTAACGATTTCCCACTGAAGTGTAGACACACAAGGACAAGGGTATATGACATGATAAAAAAGGAAAGGCACTTAAAAAACAAAGGAAGCTTCCTTTGGAGAGTGACTCACACAACAAACAATGGCAAAATATATATACTCTCATGCATTCTAGTGAAATATCCATCACCATATTATCTCCCACATTTTGTTTTGTGGCTCATTAATGTCTTTCTCAGGTAATTTTTTTTCTCACTCTCTCAGCAACCATAGTTAAATTTCTAACTGGATTTTTGTTTTGTTTTAGTGGCACCCTTTTATTTCATCCTGTTCTTAAATTTGAACCAAATTGTAATTTTGCAAACCATGTTGTTTTGAATGATGACCAAATCTTTGTTGTATTATTATAGCTTATAGCTTGAAACTATGTCTGCTTATGCGCATCAAATGGAGCAGCAGTACGCTGCAGCTAGTCTTTCAGATGATTCTGGTATGTCAGAACAAAACATTATGAATTTATAATTTATGTTTATTCTAGAGAAGTTAGATTAATGCAGTATAGATATTTTAAAAACCGAACTAGACATTGAACCAACGAGACCTCTGGATTATGCTTCAACTGGTTTAAAGTTCTATAACCAGAACAAACTGCGGTCGAACTGCTCAAATAACTGAATTGTAGACGATGTTGGTTCACGGTTCAACCAATTGAACTGTCCGGTTCACTTTTTAAAACACAATTATCAATGGCACTTATGAATTGTAACTTTTCTTTCTGTGTTCTTCACAGATACATCATCAAGCCATTATGGGATAGAATCAGGATTCTACATGACATCTCTTACAGCAACGATCTTTTTTGCTTCACTTGTCACTCTTGGAGTTTTATTAATTACTTTGCTGGTTTCCTTGACGATTATGCTGCAATCATGTCAAAGTAAAAGTACTGGAGTTATTGAACTTCTGAACATAAATAATTACTATAGTTATTGCAGTGTGCATTCTCTGCATGCTGAGATCAATAACTTAGAAGGATATGATCTTCCAAACAAATGTAGAGATCTGGCTATACATTATATGAAAGGAGGTCAATATGCCAAAGACTTGAACTTAGTTGTGTCCATGATTGATGATTACTTCAAGAGTGTGAGGCCTTCAGATGATGGTTTGGATGTAGTGTTAATGGATATAGATGACATTGTTCCTTCAAATCCCTATACTACTAAATTGTATCACAGGTATTCCCTTGCAACTAATGCTCCTTTGTATAGGATGGTGTAAATATAGAAAAGTGCTCACATGAGAACCAACTGGTGTTGTGTTGTGGAATTTGAACAAAACATTATTGTTCCGTGATAACTATTTAGTACAAGGTGTTGTCAAATAACGGCTATAGCAGTGCTATAACTTATATCATAGCAAAATTTGAACAAACTGCTATACTCCGTGTTCTATGATTGACACAACACTGGTGGAGTTTACTTTTATCCATTAGTGACTTGTTGCATCATCTTACAGATTGATAATTCTGGTTACTTAATACCATCATTTATGTAGTTTTTCCAGCCCAATGGCAATCTTCATTATTTGGAATTGATAACAACTTAACAAAGAGTTTCTTTTGGTGTAGGTTTCTCAATGACAGCATTGGAAGGTGTGTCAGAGAGGCAAAAGATGTAAAGCTCATGTTTGTTTTAAGATTATACATGAACCTTCAAACTGGTGGATGGTCTATAATTTTGCTATCAAGAGAGTCTGAAATAAACCAAAATGTCACCATTAATCATCTTGTTTCTGCAGGATTTAGAAGTTGGTCTTCCTTGATGATGAGGTATGATGACAATGTTCCCTTTATATCTCCAAGATAATGTCCTAGCAAATACCTTAACTATGCTTTTTTACAAACTTATATTTAGATTTGCCAAAAGTTTGATATGATAACTGAATCTTTAACTGTCAATGTTCTGCATTTTTTCAGAGCAGAAGATTCAGACTCTACCAAAGGGAATGAGTACTTTTCTAGGCAAAGAAGTATGATACAGAAGAAGGGTTTCCATATAAAAAGTATTATAAGTAGCCATTTCGATGCTTTGAGCGCTCCAGATACTCGAATACGAAATTTTCTGCTTCCAGGCCTTGTATGTGACAACTTTGAACATCAGATAGAGAGTATAGATACTGGACATTAGTTTCATGATTCGTCTTACAAGTTACAACCATCAGGAAGACAGAATTGCTTTCACTTACTTAGGTTCTTCTTATTAGAAATTAGATTTGTTTTTGTTATACTTTTAACATCAATCAATACTACATACAATTCAGTATGTAATTGAGGGATAAGCATAATTCTCCAACCTGCTAGAGGGGTCTAGATTTTACTATGTTGTTACCCATCCTTCTAAATCGATGTGTGAGATACCATGTAATTAAATAATTTCTTGTTAGAAAACAAAGTTGTATGCCAAAAACAAGGAACTGCAATTTGGAATATTGCAAATGAAACTTCAAAGGTCCATAAACGTTTGGGAATCAACCAGTTGCCATGGCATGGTTTCCCTTATTAAGACGCTTTTGTTTAACCATCTTAAATTTTTCTTCTGTTTGGAAGAAAACGGTTAACATGGAGAAAGTAAATAAGGACTCTAACTGCATGTTCAATTATGAAATAATCAGACTGTGAATAACTCTATCTGACAGAGTAAAAACCTCATACAAATTATAAAGCAGTCGCAACAAAATAACATTAAAATAGTACAAGATTACAGAGGTTTGCAAGACCAGGGAAGGGAAGAGAAAATCCACAATACACAGTTCTAAGCTTCCAACTTCCAAGTTAGCTTTACCACAATATCATCATCATGCAAGGAACAGACCAATAACTGAACACTTAATGCAAGGAACAGACCAATAACTAATCACTTAATATATGCAGAGCTAGAAAGTATAATTATTAAATAAAAACAACATGATGGTGGTGGTGATGGTGATGGTGATGGTGATGGTGATGAATGTATGACAAAAGGCTAGACTTAAGCTTGACCAACAGACTGAAGCCGCTGCAACCATGAGATCCTCAGATTAGGCTTTTTCAACTGGAGAAATATTTCCCTATGTTCCTGCCTAAGGAACACATCTAAAGCAAACAAATAGAGGTCACTTCCTTGCTCTACGTCTTCCATTCCATCAAGGCATTCAATGCATTCACCGATGCTATAACTACGCTTGCCTTCAGCACACGAAATTGGGAAGGCATTCTTTTGAATAGTCACGCCATTTCTTGATGCAACGGCATCACCAAGAGATGCAGTCTTCTCATCTAAGCTGGTTACATCTGGTTCTTTTGGGTGTGAAGGCAAAGTATTAACGCTGTCATCACTTTTCCTTTGTTGCAGAGCAGGTACAGTCTCCCCTGTAGCAGTAGTACCATTAAAGAGAGTTTCCAATGCATCGGCTAATGGTAGTGCCTTATAGCGAAACTGAGCAGCTTCTGGGTTTGCCTATACCAAATGAGTAGGGGGGAAATCAGGAATCTCCTTAAGATGAACATAATAAAGTAAGTGCATTTGGTAACTTAACATACCTTTAAATATTTAGTCCAGTCTGCTTCACTAGCCTCAAATGTACTGTTAGATGGATCCCATTTCATGTAACTAGTGGCAACAAGCTTAGACCAAGCTCTCCATTGTTCCTTTGTATTATCCCAGTGATTCTTAAATTGTAATCTACCATAATTGAAACCAGATTTCAAATAAAATGAATCTATAATATTCTTCCAACCTTCCTTGGTAAAATGTGTCCCAGGCTTATTTCCATTTAATGTCTCCTGCAGACATAGATCAATAAAGGTCTTGTGCAACGAAGGGGTCCAGTTGGCTTTGACCTTGGGACGAGATGAGCGTGGCATGCTTTGCTCACTTGCAATTGTACTGATTGGTGTAGCATTCATCACAATAGCATTCTTAAAGTCAAAATCCTCGTTAATACTCTTATGTTTCTTCCCTCGCTCTACACGTAAAGGAGGTGTAACTTCTGAATCCTCATTCTGTCTCTCACTACTGGTTGAAGGTTGCATTTCCCCAGGACTTTCAGCATAGATGATATCCAATTTTTCGGGAAATGGGATTTCCTTAAAGCGGAATTGTGCAGCTTCTGGGTTCTCCTGTAACAAAATGACTTAATTGTTATTAGTCTCAAACATGAAGGGAATCTCTCAATAAATTGAATGAATATACCTTCATACCTTTAGATAATCAAGCCAGTCTTCCTCTAAAGCATCAAATGTATTGGTCTTTGGGTCCCATTTCATGATATCATCACCAATCAACTTAACCCAGATTTTCCACTGTTTTCGGGTGAAATCATAGTGATTCTTAATTTGTCTTTTGTCATATTTCACACCGGTCTTTGCATAAAAGTATCCCATAATATTCTTCCAACCCTCCTTGGTAAAATGTGTCCCGGCCTTGTTCCCCTTCAAAGTTTCTTCAAGGCATAAGTCAACAAATATTTTATGGTATGCAGGTGTCCACGAGGCTTTTGGAGTTAGTGGAGAATTAGCCATTTCGGAAGTCTCCATTTCATATTTAATAACACACTTGCGCTTCCTCCCGCGTGTTCTTCCCTGCAAAGGTGTGGCTAGAACATTATCCTGCCACTTCAGACGTATTGATTTTTTAATTTCTTCAGGAGGCATTTCTCCGTCAAAGATGATATCCAATTCATCTTTAAACTGGATTTCCTTAGACTGAAACTGTGCAGCTTCTGGGTTTTCCTGCAAAAATTAAAAAGGCTTCATAATTATTTATCTGGAACCATGAAAATGTCCTACCATCTTGGACGGACAATAATAATTACCAATACCTTTATATAATCGCACCAGTCTTCTTCAGAAGCACCAAACTTTCCAGTTTTTGGATCCCACTTCATGCCACTATCACGAGTCAACTTATCCCAGACCTTCCATAGTTTCCTGGTGGAATCATAGTGATTCTTGAATTGTTTTTTGTCGTACTCCACTCCAGTCTTTTCATAAAAGGATCCAACAATGTTCTTCCAAGCTTCCTTGGTAAGCCTCATCCCAGGCTCATTCGCCTTCAAAACTTCTTTGACACATAACTCAACAAAGATCTTATGGAACGCAGGGTTCCAATTGGCTTTTGAAGGTGAAGTAGACATCCTTGACCTTGTGCAATGAAAAATGTCCTGCCAAACATTTCATGCAAACCAACATACAAGTTTCAATTAGATCCCATTTTACAAAAGGTCTGCCAAATATTTCATTTGTATTCCTACCAAACCCACCCCAAACAAGATAATTTGAGAAAAAGTCAATCAAGCACATAACAGCTAGGGTTTTAAAGATGTTGGCAGCCACAATCTGGGCCACAGCATTAAAGCTTTTTGATGCATCTACGCAACGCAACCATGATTGAGATTGCGTAGACTGCATTCAACAGCCATTCAATGCAAACAAGATAATTTGAGAAAAAGTCAATCAAGCTTGTAGCAGCTAGGGTTTTAAAGAGGTTCGCGGCCACAATCTGGGCCACGACATTAAAGTTTTTGATGCATCTACGCAACGCAGCCATGATTGAGATCTCGTCGACGGCATTCGACAGCCATTCAATGCAATATCAAGTATCGCAACACAACTTCAACCTTGATAGCAACCGATACTATCCTTCTCTAGATTACTATCGTAATATATAATCAGCAACAACTATCGACACAAAAAATAAATGTTTAAATATGATTTTAGTCCCCGCAATTAGTGTTTTTCAGTTTTAGTCCTGTACAATTCTTTTGTTTAGATTCAGTCCCGGCAAATTAAAAAAACGGATGCTTTTAGTCCTTGACATCATACGTGACCAATAAAATCACGCCACATGACCCAATAAGCTAACAGGACTAAAAATCCAAACAAAAAATCTTACAAAACTAAAAAACACACTATAATTGCATGTACTTAAATCAAATCTAAACCAAAAATAAATCACTTACACTAAAGACTAGAATAACCCATCATCGAAAAAATTCCCTTTTTATTAAATAAATAATAAAAATTCAAACTTAAACAGAACAGGGTCATAATTCATAAAACCTAAGGTTTAAAGGCATGCACATGCAATTTGTGAAGATAACAGAAATTAAAGAGATTTACAGTGATAAAGGGTATACAATTGAGAGATTAATCAAAAACATTGAATTAGTACTAATAATTATGCTTGAAATTAACAACAGTGTAGAAAAATTTCGGGGAAAAAATAAGAAAATGTAAAAGGAAAAGGGTTGAAAGAGTTAGAGAGAATACCTGAGCTTCAGGAACAATGGTGCTGCATTAGAATTGAAATGTGAATTTTGTGCGTTGTAACTTCTCAGAGCAAGAGAAAAATCTAGATGATCTTTCTCTCTTCTTCTCTCTCTCTCGTGATTTCTCACTGGTTTTGTGAAACCCTTCGTCGAAAATGTTTGATTTTATTTCGTTATACGTTTTGTTGTGTAAAAAAGAAAAGGCCTAAGATGAAGGCCCAATTAAAATCGAATGAATTTTTAGGAAATTGCTGTTTTGCACCCCCTACCAATTATGCTCACATGCCCTCTAGAAAACTTAAAATAACATCCATTAGAAGTTATGTTCCGATAGTATCGGAAGATGGCTTCTGATAAATAAAAACAATGGATTTGTTGAAAACGGAAGTTATCTTGCGATAAGCATATAACGTGGAAAATACAAACATCAGATCTTAACTTTCGTTCTGTTCCAGTTTGATTTCAAAATTCATTAGAAAATAACTTCGGATTGGTCGATATATTGATTCTTTAACCGTTTTTCATGACATGGGTATTCATGATTCATAAACATTATTATGTGTAAACAATAGACATATAAACCAAGACATAAAGTCAATATAATACTGAGAGACAAGTTCAGTATAAACCAGAATGGTATTAAATCTCAAAATACATATCCACACACAAATGTATGTATCCAAAATACATTATCCGTAAACAATTGTATGTTTCCATAAACCAATACCGTGTTCATTAGAGAGAAAGAAACATGAAAATAAAGGTATAACTATTGAGTGACTCTGAAACTCCTTGTATACACCTCACTTGATATTGGGAGACAAGCATTATTTTTGTGACAATGTCTTAAAAGAGTAGCATTTAACCATTCCACACAGGTCGTCGTCACATTCAACGATATGATTTTAACTCTCTTATATATCTCCATAAGATTATTTAACACATGATCTATGTGACGCAAAGCCTCCCTGCCATCACATCTCATTCTACCAACATCATCAATCATATCTACAACAAGTCAACAACCAATAGGAAAAGACAAAAACTTAAAACTCACTATTATTCAAACATTTCGTCAAACACTTAAAGTACAAAAACATAATGTCATAATCCTAAATAAAATTTAAAACCACGTTCCACAAATAACAAACAACAACTAAATATCTATGTAAGCAATACTTAAATAAATCTAATTATTATATCTATTTTTAAACTAATGCTAAATTAATTCTACTTGCTTAACACGTAATCAACCCTTAACTTTAGCAAACACAAAACGAGAATAAATTCGCACTTGCTTGTTGGGTTTGAGAAAAAAATGTGTCAAGCAATAAGATGTCATTTGCGTTGGTTTGATGAAAATCATGGAGGAAGGAATGATAGGGTTTGGTTGTCAACAATTCAAAGTTTTGATGTTTTAAAATAAATAAAATGCATTGTACCAAAAAATAAATAAATAAATAAATAAAATGCATGTCTCTAAACGAGAGTGTGTTCTTGCCTTATTTTGCAACATATCGAAACATATCTTCTGATATCTGGAGAGCGCAAGATAACTTCTTATGCTTATGCATATATTAAGTGTTATTTGGAGAATTTTGAGGGGCATGTAAGCATATTGGCCATTGGGAGCTAAATAATAATTTTGTAATTTTTAGATGCATATTTATAGAAATTTAATGGGCATGCATACGAGAAATCATCGATTTGTTATGTCATACAATTATTTACTAAATATCGTTATGATTATTTAACAAAATACAATATGCTCATTGGATGGAAGTTAGTGCAAAACTATTTTACATTGATTGTGCATCTTCTATTTTTTTTATTTATAATATAAATAGAACTTTAAAATTTGTAATGTTTTTGAAATTATTATTGAAAATAAGAACTTTAGATGTAATATTTTTTTAAAACAATTATTATTCAAAATAATTGAGAATTTATTTGGTTTTCTATACATATTTGGTATTTTATTTCTTGGTGTTTATTTGATCACATCATGAGACTTTTCTTTTACATGAACATCATGAGACTTACCGTAAATTGTTGACTAATTATAATATTTTGAAAGGGTAAAAAGGTAAATTTGTTTTAAAATCTCTCTTCTCTCCCTTGTGAACCAAACATATATTTAATTAAAATATTTTCACTCTCTTTTGAAGTAAAGATATATTTAATAAAAAAATAATAAATCTATCTTCCCCTCCCTTTTCCTCACCTCCATGCTTTAACAAATTTACCATTTTGCCTGATATTTTATAATTTCCAGGGCTTATTTGTCAATTCACAAAATCTATAACCGATTTTGATTGATGGTCACAGTTTATCTATTTATTCATCTTGGGGGCTCTGTGTTATGTTTAAGGAGTACATTGTGAATTCTCCTTGAAATCCAACTTATAAATTATAATGGAAGAGACATTTGTTAAACTGTTTAATGTCGTAATATTTGGGAGTATAAAGTTTCCTCTCCCCAACTTATATCGAATTATATACTTAAGTTGTTAAACAGTTTGTTTTGTTGGTTTAACGTTGAAAAACTCTAGAAACAGGTTTGTTAATAGAGTGGCGATGAGATCAGTGAACATTGCAAGCTTTTCAACCAAACAAACTCAAAATATTTAGGATCATGCTAACGATCAGTGAACGTTGTTAAGAAAATCAAAAGTAGTAGTTTTACATTAAAAACAATGATTTTTAAACTTCTAAAACACTATTTCTAAATTTGTTACTTTAACAATGTCTAAGAACACTCTAGCATTTTCCAAATATTTATATACTCTTTTTACCAATATATATATATTCTTATAACAAGCAGGGTTTCATTTTCTAACGAAAAGCTGCGGCGATAAGATGGAAGTCAAAAAAGCTTATGGGGAAAGGAAGAAGTTTCCATCAGCAACTTTTATTTTGTTGCTTACTGGCAAAAAATAAAAGCTGCACTTCATCCGTGAGTTATCCTCAATCAATATGCAGAATAACAGATATTGCAATTAAACATGAGATTTTGTACATTATAATTCAAGACAGTAAGAACTATTACCAACTTCAAAGGATAACATACAATAGAATGAGAAACGAGCTTGAAGCACATATCAAAAGGATAGGCTGGTCAGAATCCTAAAGTACTTTTCACAAGCATAGGTGAAAGTTCCATATCTTTCTATATTGGTGTTCAGCATTACAAATATCTTAATTGAAAATTCTTCTTATAAACATCAGCCTAATCTTGCTTCTCTAAGTAACACCTGGAAAATAGCGAATAGGAAATATCAGTTAAGAATTTATGTGTTGCATGTGCACGGAACAAAAGAAAAAGCAAAATCAATGACAAATTACCTCTTCAGCAAATTTTATCAAAATTGTGGTCCGAGGTCGTTGTTGACCTTCCATGGGCACAAAATGAGCTGTTACAACAGCTGGAAAACCGGCACCATCCAAAACACCCTGTTCAATAGAACAAAACAAACCAATGATTTGACATTTCTCTAAGAATCAAATAACTAACTGATGGAAACACAGCGAAGCAAAGCACTCACCCGAACTATTCCAGCAACGAATGCGCCACAGTTAAACGTTCCCATGTCCTTTGGGATAGAAATGAATCTAAAAAACAAGAGATACATCAGCTCACTGCTGATTGATGATAAAAAATTCAGTGTGTAACAATCAAATTAACTTCTGAGACTAAATTACTTGTTTACTAGGAGTTCCTTTTCACTGATCATGTATTCATCTTCATGTTCAGTTCCTTTCTCCAGTGAGTCAGCTACCTGATATAATAGCAAAAAAACATATATTGAAACTAAATGAGTTGCCAAAAAAGTAAGACATACCCGACCAAAATGAGTATATGGTGCACCAATAACAGAATATAAATTAGCTAAGAACTTATTCTCGAGAACAGAATGTGTCTAAGATCTCCAACACCAGGTCTTGAAGTTGACCAAAAAACATAGAACTCTCAAAAGGCACATGGAAAATCATAATACAGAACACTCAATGACAATATTATACAGGTTGGCAAGAACCAAGACTATATAAAAAATATATATTGATGATTCTGTGTAAACAACTAAACATGGCCAGCTCAACAGAAGTGGAATATAGGCCTGTGAACTGTATGAGTGTAAGAATAATAACACAGTATATATCAGTGTTAAAAATGGCGGATTGCAGAAAATAGTGAAACACCAAAAATCCGTTATGTGAAATAGCAGTGTTGCAGGCAAACAGCGGAAGCCACTTAGCAGTTGAAATAAGTCAACTATATATCAAAGACGTGTTGCATGCAAATAAAAGGACCATGGAGGCAGAGCATAACTTATATATTGAAAGGTTTACATATTACGGTGAATATAGGAGTAATACTCAAGTTTTTCTATTATAAAAATTGGTCATATTTGGCACACATTTAGATTATTCAGTTTTATTATTTTTAAAAACCCAGAATATTTTTCTTTTTGCTATTGTTGCTAAAACTAGAATAGTGGCTGCTATTGCCTCAATAGTGAAACTAGAATTGTGTAGCAGATTATCAAAATCCCCTATGTTATAGCACTATAGCGCCACTATTTAACAACAATGGTAGATATTGTTTAACATCAACAGGGTCTTTAAATTGGCACTGATAAACAGTTCTTCTCATACCAAGGGCGACATCAAGTTGAACCTCAATTATCAAACAAGTTAAATATTGTGAACACATGACTTAGAGCATCTCCAATGGGGGTCCTTACTTAATAAGGACCACTCCCCATTAAGGACCCTCCATTGGAGGAAGAAAAAATGAGTCCCCGTTAAGGAACGGACAACTATATATGGACCCTCTCTCTCCTGGGTAACTAACGGGTCCCACATTTAAAAAAGTAATAAAATGTGTACAACTTGGTCCCACTTGCATAAATGAGTAATAAAATGTGTACTAATTGGTCCCACTTGTAAAAAGGAGTAAAAGGTAAATTATTTTTGTTTAATGATGTAAAGATAGTGGGACATATTTAAGTACTTTTCATTGGAGTCTTTATTAGTGTATTGTCATTGGAATCATTGAGTCCTTAATAGGTACTTTTATTAAAAAATTATAAATAAGTGATGTGTCACGTGGAGTCCATTTAAGGAGTCCCTGTTAGGGAACTACCATTGTGGATGCTCTTATAGAGCCAACAATCATGATATTTATAGAATGAATAACCAAAACAGCTTTGTGTGAAATAGTCTGTCTAATCATCTTATGCTATCCCGCATGTTTCAAACATATGACAAGACTAGAATGTATATATTTCTTTTCTGAACAAAACAAAAAGGTGCATAGAACCTATTTTACACTCTAAATTAGCATACTACACCAGGATGTAAAAGGTCAAAAGTCACGTCTTTAAGCAAGAATATTTCATGCCATTGTGTAACAGCGTAACAAAAACATATAACTTCCTGTCCAACTTACGATGAATTAGGAGGAATAGGGCATAAAAGCAAATTTTGATAAAGGAGCTAACCTTTCCAAATAGTACTTTCCACACTGTACTGTGTACAAAAGAGAGAATACCAAGCAACCGTGTCTCCCTTCTGTTTCCCTGCAGTTTCAGAATAATATTGCTGCATTAATCACGAAACCTCGTGCTAAAAAGCATAGATATTCCAGCCCCATGGTCAAATTTTAATCATTATTAAAGTGTCGGTTTCCAATATATACAAATGATCAACTAACAAACCCAATGGATGTGCACGGATCCTCTCATTTTAGAGAAGGAAGAAATGAAGCCAAGATGGTGCAAAAATTTGTTGGTGGAAAAAAGATATTGAATGGTACAAAAGTTAATTTTGTTGGTAACAAATTGTCAATGACAAATAATTATAATCAAATAGAATATAAAGCATATAAATGGTTATGAAACTGGCTCCTGTGTCCAGACGTTGTAGGGATGAGTTGAACCCATGTGTTACCATTTCCCCCGTTCATTTCTATGATAAATGAATTGAACCCAAGTCATAGATCATATGATAAACCTTTTTTCATAAAATATGAAGCAGGTGTTGAAGTGTGAACAGCTACAATTTTACTCGCAAATGGATGTATAAGCACACAAAGTCAATATGTTTTGGACATTCCTTTACATGTAATCAATTTTTTACTTTTATTCAGAAAAGTTAAATCTTTAAGAAACTTTGATATTAAAAAATTGCTTGAGTCCAGGAATCCAAAGGCTCGTTGATCAAGATGTTAAATAGGTGTTTAGTTTCATTATATGAGCATATGAAAGTCAAACTGATTAGACCACTAGACATGATGATCCTTCAAAAGGAAGGAACTTCTGGTGAACCTCAAGAGAAATCGGTACAAGAAGCCATGAATACACTTCTTGATAATGAAATCTGCAAACAACCAGTGAGGGGAGACCATAAGGCTAACAAACTATTTTCAGATACAATTGAGGGCAAAAAGGAAAGATTTTGTGGGACTCGGCTTGGAAAACAAGTTGACTGTTAGGTGTTCTATTACTGTCTTGAAGGTCCATCACAGAATGAGGGTCTTTAAAACACAATGTTGCAGGTTCAAATCCTACAGAGCACATCCCATCCTTGTTAGATTGAGAATGTGTTATGATCCAGAAAAGGAGAGAAGCCAAGTTATCAAAGTAGAGTCAACAAATTGGTTAAAGAATAAGGACATGTGTCAGCTGAACCAATAAATCAGGGTCTCAGGGAATTGCTAACAGAAAATATACCAATGATCGGAATATATAAGGATAGTTTGAGTAGCGAAAAAGGTGTGGAATTATGTCAACTTTTGTACCTTCTCTCTGAGTATCTTCTTTCCTTTGCACTTCTTCTATTCTCTTGTACTGCTTCTAGCATGACTATGGTTTTCCCTAAATATGATGTACTATTTGCATTGAGGATAATATAGAGATCCCTTAATTCAAAATTAGTTCTCTTTTACTTTATTAATTTGTGATTCAATCTTCAAGGGATCCAAAACCCTTACAGAATGACACTGAAATAATGACATAAGAGACTAGCCTAAAGTCTGAATTTGATCTCCTATGGGGATTTTAACAAAAATAAAAATAGGAGATCAATAAATAAAAGAGTTCTTATTTAATCAAAGATCGAAGTGATGACAACGTATAGGGTGCGTTTGTTTAAGCTTTAAAAAGATAGATTGTGTTAAAAAATTAGAGATTTTTAAAAAATCTGAAGTTATTTCTGTTTGTTTACTACCTATAGAAATCCTTTTTTTAAAAAAAGTGATTTTTAACTAGTTCATGTGTTACCTCCTTGTGTTTGAAAAAAAAATAGATTTTGAGAAAAGCTAATCTTAATAGCTTTTCATTTTAGAGTCAAAAATGATTTTTTTGAGAATATGAATTTGTTAAAAATCCTAAGCAAACACACCCATAGTTGACTATCTCCTCATCTTAGATTCATGGATTGTCTAATTTATTTTTCTTAACATTTAATATTGAATATGATAAATAAGCAAACTTCTGCAAAATCTCTAACAGGCGCAAACATACCTTATCTCTGTGGCAAAGCAGCTCCAGAACACGAGCCCCAACGGCATATCCAGCATCCTCTAGTCTGGAGATTTTACATGTTAAATATCACTAGTTTGTATTGATTAGATGTAACAATAATAAAACATTGGACAATGCTATATTCATGCCAATTCACATGAAGTGAAAACATCACATTAACCGTTTACTATCCTTGGTAAAGGGAAACAAATCATAAACAAAAGATGGACAACACACGGTAACACTGAAAAAATAAATTGTTATCTACAGACATGAAGAATGCAAGCGACAAACAAGATTGGATCACCTTCGTTCAAGCTCGCCAATATTATCAACCTGTGTTTGGTTGTACTGAACAAGCTCGGAGAACAAGAACGCAAATGCACTCAAACTAACCTGCACCAACAAATCAAATTAGCCTTGGAAGTGTATGTTTGGTTCTGCAGTAGCAAAAATTAATTTTGAATAAACTGATTTAGTAAAATTAATGTTAGTTAAAATTGAGTTTAATGTAATCAAGAATTGGAGTTAAAAGCTACAAATCAATTCTATGGATAAACATACAAACATGTCAAAATCAATTTTATATTTATATAATCAAGATTGAAGTTGAAGATTTAATTTGGCGAGAAAAGCAAGATCTGTAGTATTAAAGGAGCGGTTGAAAGAAAATGCATTTGAGGAGCAGATCAAGGAAGATAGATACCTCAGTCTTGCCCTTGTTAAGGGGTTTATCGAGGACGTTGCCGTACTGCTTTACCTTTCCTACTCCGATCATCTTCTTCAGTCCTCTCGTTGCTTTGGGTTAAACCCGATTTGATCTCACTATTTTTTTTTAAATGTTAATATCTGCGTTTATGACACATGATTTTTTTTTTACAGTATTTTGTTCTTAATCTGAATTACTAACAGTTCCCTAAAAAAGAATTAGTAACATAACTAAATAATTTTTTAATATTATTTTAAGAGGGCAGAGCGCAAGAGGGAGAAACTATGTTCATAAATGTTAGACTTGGAGGTTTTGAAAACGTCGTTAAAGTATATATCTTCGAACTTTCTAGGAGGAGTCTCATTATATCAAAAGAGCTCTAATGGGACTATGATTCGTGATAAAGTAAATCCGCAAGTGCACGGTTTACCGAAATAGTAATAAAAGAGTATCGTTTCGACTAGGAGTTATGAATTCAATTAACTTGTCAACGATGATTAGAAGAAAGTTCAAGTTGAAAAGTTGGATTTTGTTTAAAAGAAAATAACAATAATAATAAAAGCGTCTTGGGATTATTGGTTCGTCATGGTGACAAATCCTTCACAAACCAAACCCTAAACCTAGAACTTTATGTTGGACCTATTTTCTAAAGACGAGTTTCTCTTTAGCTTATCACATCTCCTTTCGGTCTCAGTGAGTGTGTTTCTCTAGAAACCACATCTATTTTCATGGATGATTGTTATTGAAATCCTTGAAATACGAAATTTTATTGTCTCAAGGTTTACTGGACTATTTTCATGTTTCGCAATCCTTGTCTAATTTCATTTGTTCCAATATCAAAACTTCATCTTTCGATCCATCACTTGATATTTGTGATTATGAATTAACAATTATTAAACTTCACCTTTCAGTCCATCGATTAATACTTGTTAATTCATTATAAAAACGGTGAAATAGATTAGAAAATAGATTTACATAAAATTAGGGTTCAAGACTTGGTTTGATAGGGATTAGGTCATTAGACTCATCCAACAATCTCAAGACAAAGAAGTCTACTCACACATGTTCATTGTAGACATAAAAGAGAAGAAGAAGAAGAACATGAAAGAAAATAAATAAATAAAAAGGAGAACTTTTATTCAAAGAAACAATTGTCACTTATTAATTTTCAAGAACAAAAGATGCCTCAATATGTTTGCTAGCTAGTCTATTTATTGCTTACAACTACTTAAGCCCCAAGAAATAGAATGTTCCACAAGAAACTATGGGCTTTAGGTCAGAAATAAACTAAATAGGTAGCTTGTCGAAGAAGCAAAAACAGCAAAAGGGGCTCTGGGCACGGCCGTGCCTGTGGTGGCACGGGCCGTGCCAACTCTCTAACTTGGCCATTTGTCTTCAAACTTTGATGGCGTGGCCACGTCGCTATCCGGCGTGGCCATGCTTGATATTTTTGCACATAATCTTCATATTTTTGGCCTGAATCAGCTCTAAATCTTCTTTCTTTTGCTCCAAGACTCAATCTTTAAAATATTTGTTCATGAAATTAAATAACTTGCAATTGAAGTAAAATAGTTCTAAAAAGAAAATAAAAACACATAAAATCTAAATAAAATGACTCAAATAATCTATTAAAAACACTAATTAATGACTCATCAATTTGCTAATCAATTGGTGTTTCTATTGCTTTCACATCATGTGTGTTTGAGTTGAATCTACTAATTCCGTCAAATGAGATCCTGGATAGGCCAGAACAACATGGGTTTCACCCCATTGAGATTGCAACTCCTTGTGATCATATCAATGAGCAATTTGGAATCATTTTTTTACATTGAGACGAGTGACTCCTCATCTTTGTGTCAACTCCATGTCGGCGTACATACCCCACATTTCAGCAACTAGGGCATCACAAGTGGCATTCTTATGAGTATATTCTTAAATCCAATAACCACATGAGTTCCAAAGTAAGTTGTCACACCCAATAAGATATGCAACCTTCTTGTAAGCTTTACCATGGTTAAGATTGATCTAACCTTCTGGAGGACACTTACATACTATGCATATTATGTTCATTCGCCTTAGAAATATACTAAGGTGGTCATGCTCGTATTTGTCAATATACTCTTTCCATCTTAAGGATCACGTGGATAGGGTTTTAAGGTCTTTTAAAGTCTTCATAAAAAATTGATTTGTTTCGCCACTTCCACGGGTACTAGCAAACAACCATGAAAATGGTCTTTTCATCCTCGTGGTTGCACTTCATACTCCTCGTTATTGAGATTCTGAGAGAACCAATCCCTAAAAGTTAAAGAAAAGAAATTAGTAATATTACTATAAGCAGCGAACATGATTCAAATTTGAGTTGTGTGCATGTAATCCCTCGTCGTATTGATGTTTGATTCATCGCTGTTTCCCACAACTGTGACAGACTCATGAAATCCCAACCCCTATTTGCTCCTGTGATAGTTGTTTAGAAAAAGATCATGTGTCGCTAGCCACATAAATGTTTGAATTCTATATGGACATTCTTGTTCCATATCCCATATTAATCCCTTATAGGTGCTGCTCTAAATCGTAAAATGACAAGTATTAATGCCTTTCCATTCTAATAAGTCCAGACCATATGTATATATATGGGTCGAAAGCGCAACCTCCTAGCTCTCTATATTATGAGGTAAGTTGTGGTATTGAAAATTCGGATCACACTTCCTTTCAGACGCAAGGATATCTTTCACCATAAGAGTTGAGTGAATAGGTTGGTTTTTAGTCATCGACATAAGGAAATAAACGTTGAGCACCCATTTGTCCATCAAAAGTTTATGTGTTGACCATCTCTAATTTGCCAAACAATATATGATGATGGAATTGATCCCAAATGCTTGCAAATCATCTTACACGTAAAATGTTTTTTCAACACGTAAAATTCCACACACAAAAACAATATGATATTTCCATAATTACTTGAACACAAAAGAAAAGTTGAACAATGGCACTCATATGTAGAATAAGAAAGCATCTTACATAGAAAAAGAATAACATATTATCTAAACAGGACACCAATTCAATAACGGTAAAGGTTAAATGTTTTCTTTCTATAAACCTTGATCTCTAAATTCCCACACAATATACCAATGGAACTGATCCCAAATGCTTGCAAGAGCCTTCCACAAAAGAGAATCATAAGATTGAGAGCTGATAGACACCTGCAAATCCCTATTACAACCATATTTGCTATAGAGAACTTTACACCAGCAAATCCCTATTACTCATCCCTTTATTTACTACCCACACTTACTTCTTTTCCCTCTCTCGTCTCCCTTCTCTCGAGACCAGCTCATCTCCTTGAAAAATAGGTTGGATCAAGTTAAATTTTGCAAAATACAAAATATGGCTGTAATAGGAATTTGCAGGTGTCTGTCAGCTCTCAATCTTAAAGACAACAATTTTGTGACAACTTTTGAGACAATATTCTTCTTCTATCTTTTTATTGGTCAAAGAGTAATGATATGTATACAACTATTTTGTGACAAAACAATATTCTTCTTCTCAATTCTTATTGGTAAAAAACAATAGAGAATGAAAGCGAAAAAAGAGTGTAAAAACACAACAATAACACGAGAGAATTTTCCAAATGTTACTAACATCTTCCTCTTGCCATTTTTTTGCTCGTGATTAAGTTGTTGGTCGTGGACCATACCAATTGTAACATCAAAAAAAGTATTAGTGAATTCTATCAAACAAAAAAGAAATACAACAGCATATCTTCCGTGAATAAAAGAAATAAACATTATTGGATCCAACAATGATATATGCATTCCTTGTTTCATTAGTTTGTATTTTAGCATTTGTTTATTAAGTCAAAAAAACCTTTTTATTTTTTTAACAAAAAAAATACTCTGTTTTAAAATATATGTCTCATTTTTACGATGTATATTATTTCTATGATTTATTCTTCTTTTTGAATGACAAAATATATTATATACATAGGGGATTAAATCCCAAATATTACACTTAAAAGAAAAATAAAAGCACCCAAAACACCAACAGTGATCAATAAAGCAGCCGACAATGATATGTTGCTTCAAACGATCAAATGCGACCACTACTCAACTTCCGGTAAGACGGAGGAGCCACCAACAAAGCCTAAAAGTACCTGAGTCAAAAAACTAGCTCCCGATCTCGAATCAAAAGTGATCAGCCCACCAGACTCCTAACACAAATCATAAAGGCACCTCTCAACTTTTTATGATTTACTTTGATCTCACTTTTTAACTGATATATAAATACAAATGTTAACATGTAAGGTGTTGTTTGATTTGTCTCGACAAATATTTTCAAAATATTAAAATTTTATAATTTTTTACGTTAGATAATCAAATATATTAGTGGTCAAAATTGTGAATTAGCTTATGTGAAGTGGCTGACAACTAGATATATTTTGAGATGGAGGGTGTATTATTTTAGTATTGGAAATGAAAATTTCTCCACTTTCCTTATTTAATAACGTATTTACATAATGGTGACCATGACATGACTTGTTATCACCATCTACATTCCATATATCCAAATACATTCATCCTCCTTAGTCTTAACCGGAGACTCTTTGTGCGAAGTTGCTTCATTTCTCTCTTTATCTTCACCGATCCACCATTTATCACTTCCAATTCACAAGGTAATAACATCCATTTCACCTTTTCAACTTTATACCATTAATTCATTTCATTTTATTTCCCCCTAAAATCCATTCCCAAGCTTTCAAATTTTAATCCTTTTCTTTTTACCATTTTCTGAAACTGAAACTATCTTCTACTAATTTTTTTCAGCTAAAGTAATCAACTTCTGAAGCTGATCTACTACTCTGTGCATTTTGAAATTCAGTGGTGAATTCAGATCTAAGAAGCTGCAACGATGTCTTTTATTGGTACCCAACAAAAATGCAAGGCTTGTGAGAAAACGGTTTATCCCGTTGATCAGCTTTCTGCTGATGGTACTTCTTACCATAAAGCTTGTTTCAGATGCTCTCACTGCAAAGGAACTTTAAAGGTTCTTTTTTTCTTCATTTATTTTACTTGCTGCATTGTTTATTCTGTAGTACATTGATAATTTTCTGTGTTTACGATATTGGGTTTATGTTTATCTGTTCAATTTTGATTAGATCCTTGCTTATGATCGACGCTGCATTCACCACCATCCATGTAAAATAAAAATTCCAATGAGTTTTTTTTTTTTATCCAAGTTGGAGAATATATAAAGTATAAAGTATATTTAGACACATAAAAGTAGGAATTTTATGGGTATAGAATATTACTTTAATGACATAGATAGATTGGTTCCTATTTAAATTGTTGAAAGACTTTTTAGGATGTGTTGGATCGACTTATTTGAGCTTATCCACTGATATGAACTAGTGATGTATGGATAAGCAGCTTATTTGCAGCTTATAGCACAAGTGCTTATCATGATAAGCACTTATGTATAGGCTTGTATAAGCTTAAATTGTTTTTCTATATGCTATAAGTTGTTTATATTGGAGAATTTATGAAAATGAGTTGAAAAAGGTTTATGAAGATTATCATAAGCTGTTTTCATAAATTCTCCCAAACAGTATCACAAAACTTATGCCAATAGATAAGCTCAAATGAGCGAATCCATAATCTTTCAAGGTTAGCTTCTCAAATATTGGAGAAAATTATGACAATAAGTTGAAAAAAGCTTATTAAAATTGTCATAAGCTGCTTTCATAAGTTCTCCCAAACAGTCTCACAAAACTTATGCCAATAGATAAGCTCAAATGAGCGAATCCATAATCTTTCAAGGTTAGCTTCTCAAATATTGGAGAAAATTATGACAATAAGTTGAAAAAAGCTTATTAAAATTGTCATAAGCT